>JACCDS010489009.1_pt1 | contig 20699 bp, 19 predicted proteins | sample 7446441 | NCBI WGS metagenome assembly JACCDS01 (sample SAMN15323445, study PRJNA562643) | freshwater metagenome | isolation source: river surface water | place: USA:Blue River Watershed | collected 2017-08-17
GATCATGATGACCACGCACTTCACGGGGCGTGTGCCGTTCAAGCATGTGTACATCCACGGCCTGGTGCTCGACGCGCAGGGCAAGAAGATGAGCAAGTCCGAAGGCAACGTGCTCGACCCGGTCGACCTGATCGACGGCATCACCTTGGCGCCTTTGCTCGAAAAGCGCACACAAGGCCTGCGCAAACCCGAGACCGCGCCCAAGGTGCGCAAGCAAACCGAAAAAGAATTCCCCGAGGGCATACCGGCCTATGGTGCGGATGCCCTGCGCTTCACCTTTGCAGCGCTGGCCACGTTGGGGCGCTCCATCAACTTTGACAGCAAACGTTGCGAGGGCTACCGCAACTTCTGCAACAAGCTATGGAACGCCACCCGCTTTGTGTTGATGAACTGCGAAGGCCTGGACTGCGGCCTCAAAGAGCACACCAAAGCCGAATGCGAGGTGGGCGGCCCGGCGCATGGCTACCTGGCCTTCAGCCAAGCCGACCGCTGGATCAGCTCGCAACTCCAACGCGTCGAGGCCGATGTGGCCAAAGGCTTTGCCGAGTACCGCTTGGACAACGTGGCCAACACCATTTATGACTTCGTCTGGAACGAGTTCTGCGACTGGTACCTCGAAATTGCCAAGGTGCAAATCAATACCGGCAACGAAGCGCAGCAACGCGCCACGCGCCGCACTTTGATCCGCACGCTCGAGACCATCCTGCGTTTGGCCCACCCCATCATCCCCTTCATCACCGAAGAGCTCTGGCAAAAAGTCTCGGTGGTGGCAGGACGTCCTGGTTCGTCGGTCAGCATCGCAGCTTACCCCGTGAGCCAGCCCGAGCGCATCGACACAGCGGCCGAAGCCCATGTGGCCAAGCTCAAAACCTTGGTGGATGCCTGCCGCAACTTGCGCGGCGAGATGAACGTCTCGCCCGCCACCCGCATGCCCCTGTTTGTGCTGGGCGACAGCGCCTTCATGCAAACCGCCGCCCCTGTGTTGCAGTCGCTGGCCAAACTGAGCGAGGTCAAGATCTTTGATACCGAAGCCGAATGGGCCGCTGCCGCGCAGGCCGCGCCCGTGGCCGTGGTGGGCGAAGCGCGTTTGTGTCTGTTCATCGAAGTGGACGCTGCCGCCGAAAAAGCCCGCCTGACCAAAGAGGCCGCGCGGCTGGAAGGGGAAATCGCCAAGGCCAATGGCAAGCTCAGCAACGAAGCCTTTGTGGCCAAAGCCCCGCCCGCCGTGATCGAGCAAGAGAAAAAGCGCGTGGCCGACTTCAGTGCCACGGTTGAAAAAATTCGCCAACAGCTGCAGCGCCTGGGCTGAACCCTGTCCCTTCCGAGAACAACACCATGAGCCACAACGTCATTCGCAAAGCCGTCTTTCCCGTCGCTGGCCTGGGCACGCGATTTTTACCTGCCACCAAGGCTGCGCCCAAAGAGATGCTGCCGGTGGTGGACAAGCCCTTGATCCAATACGCGGTGGAAGAAGCCTATGCGGCAGGCGTGCGGCACATGATCTTCGTCACGGGTCGCAGCAAGCGGGCCATTGAAGACCATTTCGATACGGCTTACGAACTCGAAACCGAACTTGAACAGGCTCAAAAAAACGAGTTGTTGAGCTTGGTGCGCTCGGTGCAACCCGACGACATGGTGTGCGCCTATGTGCGCCAGCCAAGGTCTTTGGGGCTGGGCCATGCCGTGCTGTGTGCCGAGGCCATGGTGGGCAATGAACCCTTTGCCGTGCTGTTGGCCGACGACCTGATGGTGGGCCCAGCCGGTGGACCTTCGGTGTTGGCGCAAATGGTGGCGGCTCACACCCAGCAAGGCCGCTCCATCTTGGCAGTGCAAGAGGTGCCACTGGAGCACGTCAAACGCTACGGCATCGTGGCCGGGGAGCCTGCAGGCAAACAGCTGATGCGCGTGGAGCAAATTGTGGAAAAACCCAGTCCGGACAAAGCGCCATCGCGCATGGGCGTGGCGGGTCGCTACATCCTCACCCCGGGCATTTTTGATGAAATCCGCAACCAACCCACAGGGGTGGGCGGCGAAATCCAACTCACCGATGCGATTGCGCGTTTGATGCAACGCGAAGCGGTGTATGCCTTCCAATACGCAGGCAAACGCTACGACTGCGGCAGCAAGGAAGGCTTTCTGGAGGCGACGGTGGAGCTGGCCTTGCAACACCCGCAAGTGGGTGCTTCATTTCGCGACTACCTCAAGGGTTTGAGCCTCTGATCGCGTTCAGCGGCGTTTGAGCGCAAACACAAACGCTGTTTCGGTTTTTTCCTGCAGCAGCAAATCGTTGCCTGTCTGGCGGGCAAAGGCCTCAAAATCTCGCCAGGCTCCAGGGTCGGTGGCGGTGACTTTGAGGACCTGACCACTGCTCATCTCATTGAGGGCCTTTTTGGCTTTGAGGATGGGCAAGGGGCAATTGAGGCCACTGGTGTCAATTTCTTTGTCGATGTGCATCATGTGCCCTGGTTTTGTTCTTGGCTTTGCGCGGCACGCTCTTCCCAAGTCATGAACTTCGGCTCGATGCCGATGGTGCGCAGCCAATCGCCCAAGGCGTAACCGGTGCCTGCGGGCCAGCAAATCAAATCCTGAAAATCAAACAACTTGTACTCGGCCAATTCGGGGGACAAACGCACCTCGCCCTCGGCCACCGCATGGTAGGCAATGATGACCTGGTTCATGCGCTGGAAGTCGTACACACCGATCAACTTGAGGGCAGAGACCTGGAGATTGGTTTCTTCGGCAATCTCGCGCGTGATGCCCTCTTCGGGCGTTTCGCCCGCTTCCATGAAGCCCGTGATCAGCGCAAAGCGACGCCCTGGCCAGGCCGCATTGCGGGCCAGCAAAATCTGGTTGCCCACCTGCACGATGCCCGCCAAAACGGGCGTGGGGTTGTTCCAGTGGGTGAAGTCGCACGCCGTGCAACGCAGGCGCAGGGTCTCGCCACTGTCTTCCATCTGTGCAAGCCAAGCCAAAGGCGAAGCGCAGTGCGGGCAAAAACGGTACTCAGCCATAGGTCAAGCCTTGTCAAATTCAGCCGTTCAGGCCGGGAACACCCCTGTGGACAGGTAACGGTCACCACGATCACACACGATGAACACGATGGTGGCGTTTTGCGCCGTTTTGGCCACCTGCTGAGCCACCCAGCAAGCACCTGCTGCCGAGATGCCCGCAAAGATACCTTCGCTGCGTGCCATTTGACGGCAAGTTTCTTCGGCATCGTTTTGGCTCACATACACCAACTCATCCACATGGCTGGGGTCGTAAATTTTGGGCAAATACTCTTGCGGCCATTTGCGGATACCCGGAATGCGCGAGCCCTCGCTGGGCTGTGCACCAATGATGCGGATGGCTGGATTCTTTTCTTTCAGGTAGCGCGAGACGCCTGTGATGGTGCCGGTCGTGCCCATGGCACTCACGAAATGGGTCACTTTGCCGCCGGTCTGTTCCCAAATTTCGGGGCCCGTGGTCTCGTAATGGATGCGCGGGTTGTCTGCGTTGGCAAATTGGTCGAGGATGCGGCCTTTGCCTTGGGCGGCCATGTTGTCGGCCAAGTCCCTCGCGTATTCCATGCCGCCACTTTTGGGGGTCAAAATGAGCTCAGCGCCAAACGCCTTCATGGTCTGCGCGCGCTCAATCGACAGGTCTTCCGGCATGATCAAAATCATGCGGTAGCCCTTGATGGCCGCGGCCATGGCCAACGCAATGCCGGTGTTGCCCGATGTGGCCTCGATCAAGGTGTCGCCCGGTTTGATTTCACCGCGCTCTTCGGCGCGCCGAATCATCGACAAAGCCGGCCGGTCTTTCACCGAACCCGCAGGGTTGTTGCCCTCCAGCTTGCCCAGAATCACATTGCTGCGCGCTGCACATTCAGCAGCCCCCAAACGCTGCAAAGCCACCAAGGGGGTTTTGCCGATTGCATCTTCAATGGTTGGATAAATCATGGGCGTACTTTGCCATAACTTGCGCCTTTGGGCCTTGGCAAAACCAGAAGACAAAGGCACGCCCGAGACAATCGCCCGTCTCTGGCCTTCCTACTCGCCCAGTTATTTCGCCAACAAACAGGGGGGGCCTGGCAGGCTTGGGCTTGAGCCAGCGAAATTTCAAAACAGGGGGAAAAATCGGCCAAAAAATATGCCATAATTTGCGTCTTCACAAATACCGCCCGGGTGGTGAAATTGGTAGACTCAGGGGACTCAAAATCCCCCGCCGCAAGGCGTGCCGGTTCGAGTCCGGCCCCGGGCACCATCTTTCAGTCGTAAGCTGTTGATTTTCAATGGCTTTGCTCTGCCAAGGGATACCTCATTAGGTAGACCTTAGGTAGAGCAGCAATGAGCACACTGAAAATTGGTACCATCGCAGTCATTGTGAATGGTTTTTCTCTCAACAATGGTTCCCCGTACTTTCAGAAAGCTGTCCCAGCTGCTCTGAGGCAACGTATTGGCAAAGCCACGATCAAGATTCCCCTGCGATCAGTGAACGGCAACTTCGCAGTTCAATGTCATAGGCTTAACGAGAAATACACCGCCTTGTTCAGGGCGATGCGTGATGACAGCTCAATCATCCCATCAGAGGCTAAGCTTGCGGCATTGGCACTCCTCGAACAAGTTGGATTAAAAGCAGGTGACGGTTTACAAGAATTCAAGAACCCACTTGGCAACGGCAGAACCGACACACTCAGTCCAGAAGACTTTCTTCATGACTACCTTTCAGAGAAAGACTATGAGCCTTCAGCGGTTACATCAGCAGCGTTTTCCGCTCTGAACAATACGCTTCCAGTTCTTTTGTCAGAGGCTTTCTCTGTCTATCTGGACAACCACCAAAAAGGGAAAGACAAGAACTTCATTGCATCTCAGCAGCAGCACTGGGATAAGCTAATCAATCTGCTTGGAGACATGCCGATCAAAGCCGTATCACGCGATGATGCAAGGAAATACCGAGATCATCGGCTGGGTGCCGGTGTAGCGCCAACCACCGTATTGCGTGAGATCAACGTCATCCGAGCTGTTTTTACCAAGGCCATCAGAGAGCTTTCTCTTAACATCAGCAATCAGTTTTCAGGCATCGAGGTACCAAAGGGCAACAGAAACGCCAAAGATCGAATTCCTTATACGAAGGATGAAGTTCAACTGTTGGTTACTGAGGCACTGAGCCTGGATGATGAACAGCGCCGCATTGTTCTTGTCCTTGCCCTAACAGGTGCACGACTTGCTGAGATCGTAGGCCTGCGTAAGACGGACTTTGATCCAACAAATAAAAGCATTCACATCCGTGAGCATGCAACTCGATCAGTCAAGACCGAGCAATCCAACCGAGTGGTTCCATTACTTCCACTTGCATTTGAAGCAGTATCAAAGCAAGCCGAAGAAGCACGTGGTGACTATCTATTCCCGAGCTACGCCAGCGATGAAAAAACTAACGCTGATTCTGCCTCGGCCACTCTAAACAAATGGGCAAAGAAGTACGTTACCGGCAAAACAATGCACTGCTTCAGACATGCCATGCGTGACCTTTTACGTGCCGTGATGTGCCCTGAATCAGTTGCCAAGGAGATCGGGGGCTGGTCTTCGACCCACGATGTCTCAGTTCATTATGGACAAGGCTATCCGATTGATCTCAAGCTTGAGTGGCTCAGCAAAGCTTACGACTGGCTGGGAAATTGAATGTAAGGGCCAATGAAGCACCCTCTAACGGTCATGAATTTCCCGAATTACTTGAAAATTTTAATAATCTATTTAATGAACGGATTGTTCGTGAAATGATGCAACCGACAAGAGGGAATTGGGAATGGACATAGAGAGAAGCAACAGTCGCGAACTAGCTCAACTGATCATCCAGAAAGGTGTTCCTGCCAACGACGCATCTACTCAACTGCTCCCCTATAGATTGAGCGATGTGTCGTTAAGGAAAAGTGATCTTGATGAAATCCTTGACGATCTCACTGCCAAGGTAACCGAAAGTCGTGATCCCAAAGTTATCAACCAACATCGCTTAAACATCAAGCATCTACTGTTGGGGACATTGGCGGCAGCATTTGACTTCAAGAATGTTGCAATCAGCACAAGAACTGAACATCATCAAGGTGACCAACTACTAGGGATGCTGGGTTTTGACCGCCGCAGACTGCAGCGCATCCTACCAGTGCTTATCAAGGAAGAATGGATTAGTCGTACGCTTAATGGGTATCGATCAACTGGCTCTGCTCCATCAAAAAGCAGTCAATACTTTGCTGGTGAAAAGCTAATAAACCACTTTGCAGACTGCCTGTATGAAGTTGAAAATGACATGGTATTGCCCTGCTATCACAAGTTCAACAAGTTTCCTGCTAGTGAAATTCCAAAACTTAGCCTGTATGAGGAAAACGAGGCACTTCTTAGGCGATACAACCTCTTCATGGCAGAACACAGCTGGGCAAAGAAAGGCCCAACAACACGAGCCTTCAGCGGAAGTATGGAGCGCGCGGGACGGCTCCACAACACCTTTCAGAACATTGTCAACAGACGTGTACCAATAAGGAAAAATACATTACTGGATGGCTGTCGTATCGCTGAACCAGATTTCAGCTGCAATCATCTGCGAATGGCATCTAAGCTGGTTGGTGAAGATTTATCAGCAGACCCTTACAGCGACATAGTTCGTGCAATTGGTGGTGATGAATCAATCGATAGGAACATGGCAAAGAAGTTCGTCACTGTTTGCATTGGAGCAACAAGTCTTAGTCAAAAAGGGGGACTAATGGGAGAGTGCAGCAAATCTAAAAATTCAACACCAATTCCGATTCCAACCTTTCGAGCAATGCTGGAAGCCACCGAGAAGCTGTTCCCTTGGGTCAAAAAGGAGAAGATATTCTTCAACGATGCAGGAGCAAGAATGCAAAAGCTAGAAGGAGAAATTGGACTCGGGATGTTCCAGTGGGCTTTGAACGAGAAAATACCGATGCTATCGGTGCACGACGCATACGCTGTCAAAGAAGAAGATGAAGGAAGAACAAAAGAGAGAATGGATAAAGAGTGGATAAAAGTAATAAGAGGAGTAAAGGGAAGTAAATAAGAAGAAAGAGGAGCATCTAACCTCTAGCGTGTACACCCTCCATCACACTGCTCCTTGTATTTGGTTTACAAGTTAGGGGTGCTTACCTCGTTGGTCAGCCTTATTTGCAAAAGGCAACATGCAAGGCATCAACCACAGACCCCTTTGCAATAGGTTCCCATTCATTGGGTGGCGCAGCCGTAGTCAGCACTGTTCCTTTAGCCCAAGGATCGGAAAATGAAATTGCTCGTTCCAGTTTCTGGACTCTTTCAACACATTTAACTGAATAGCTGATTTCAATTGATCCGACAGGACGGCCAGCGGAGTGCGCTGATCCGGCTTTGACATTGTTGATTGCAATGAAGGTAAAACCCCAAGACTCTATCCTGATATCTTTTGGATCAGCGTAAGTTTCGCCAGCAGAGTTAGCTCCCACCAAAATGGGCTGAGCAATTGCTGGATTTACTGTTACCGCAAATGCAAAATATGCAACTGCTAGTTGAAGTAAAAATTTCAACTTATCGTCTTTCAGTTTTCAATAACGAGGATCTTTTTTGCCCGGCTTACCTGTGTAAGGATTCACATTGGGTTTGCTAGACCAGTTGTCTCGTTGTGTCTGGTTTTGATTCGTGGCTCGATGAGGCTGCACATAAGTGCCATCCTTCTTGAAATGGCCTCTGACGGCATGTGAACCGCTAGCGCCTGACTCGGTTTGCTTCGCTTGAGCGTTCGTACCCAAGAGACAAGTAAGCGCCAAGAGGCTTATTGAAATTTTCATACTTTCAAATCCAAGAATTAAAGAGCTTGTTAGCGTTGCACTTGGTAGTAGCCTTTGGCGGTCATGCAATTAGTGAAATAATTTTGAACGCCAAATGCTCGGCCCATATTGGCTGTTCCGTTGTAAATGTTTGCGTTTGCCTGCTGAAAAGGGTCTAGTCGAGGGTTGTACGGAACTGCTGTTGACGGGTTAGCTCTCTCAGCCTCCATCGAGCACGCTGCTTTATCTCTGTTGAATGCATATTCATTATTTGTTGGGTGTTGCCACATAGGCGAAGCACACGCAGTCATGACTCCAGCAAGACTTAAAACAACCACCTTTTTCATCAGAACTCCTAGTTGAATCACCGTTTGCATAAATCATATCCTTTTATGGGATATCCGAGTATAGGATTCAACATGCTTTCATGCAGTTGGTTAGAGATCGGAAAAGAAAGCTACGGGAGCTACTCAAAGAGGCTCGGCTCGACCGCGAACTGCGCCAAGTTGATGTTGCCGAAAGCCTCGGCAGGCCTCAGTCCTATGTCGCCAAGGTGGAAAGCGGCGAACGTACTCTCGATTTCATTGAAGTCCTTGACTACTGTAAGGCAGTAAAGCTTGACCCAACTAGCCTAGTCAAAACACTTAGTTGAACCTTTTTGTGTGTGGAGCAGGCAACTGCAAAGGCAACTCTGACAGTCCTACCCCTCCCCCCTATGTCGTGACTCAGTAGAAAAACTGCCAACTGATCACGCATTAAAAATTAGGTTGAATTTAGGTAGTGCATGCGATAAAATGCTTCTAATCCCTTGTCATTGCTTGGTATTCGACTTTCTGAGGTTCCGGCCCCGGGCACCAGACCAAAGCCGCAAGTTGTCACGACTTGCGGCTTTTTTCTTGCGCAATCGGCTCAGTCGATGCCCGCACTCCAGCGGTCATTCCAAGCGCGTTCTATTTGTCTGCGGTCTTTTTTGGTGGGCCGGCCTTGCTCGATGCTGAGCGACGGCTCTCGCGCCAGACGGTTGTGTTCGGCCGCTTTTTGTCGCGCCAAAATGCTCTCGGGCGTTTCTTCATAAAGCAACTGGGCAGCGGGCGCCGGGCCGCGCTGTGCACTCAAGCCTTGCACCACGACGGTCCGCTCGACAGCGCCCTGGCGCAGTCGAACCGTATCGCCGGGCTTCACCTCGCGTGAGGCTTTGGCATCTTGGCCATTGACCTGCACCCTGTTTTTGCCAATCTCTTCACTGGCGATGCTGCGGGTCTTGAAGAAGCGGGCCGCCCACAGCCATTTGTCGATGCGTTGTGCGAGCATGTTGGCGTCAGCGCCCATGGTCAAACAACGCGCCTTGGGGGCTCAAGCCGTCACGGACATGGGGATAACGCAACTGCAGGCGCAATTCTTTCTTCATGCGGGTGTTATCCAGTCGCCTGGATTCGTTCATGAAGCTCAACAGCATCAAGGGCAATGCGGCGTTGGCATCGTGGCGCGACAAGCGTGGCGGTTTAGGCAACCCATACAAAGTGGCGGCCAAATCAAAATAGTCGCCCATTTTCATATCGGTGTCATCGCACACATTGACCAGCCGCTGGGCTTTGCCACGCCACAACGCAGCGCTGCAAGCACGCGCCAAGTCGTTGGCATGAATGTGGTTGGTGTAAACGTCTTCCTTGGCCATCAAAACGGGCGTGCCTTTCAGCAAGCGCTCACGGGGCGTGCCCCCTTCCCGGTCCGGGGCATAAATGCCAGGAATACGCAGCACGCTCACGCGCACGCCGCTGCGTCCCAAAAATCGCATCAGGTTTTCGGCATCGACCCTGCGCTGTGCCCGTGGTGTGTGGGGGCGAACGCTTCGGGTCTCGCTCACACGCTCACCAGCGCAGTCGCCATACACACCGGTGGTCGATCCGTAGACCAAGACTTCGGGTGGGGTGCGCAATCGCAAAGCGCGAATCAGGTTTTGGCTGCGCGGATCGCGCTCCGATTCGCCACGCCGATCCGTTGGTGGCGGCGCCAAATGAATCACGCGGTGGGCCAAGCCAGCCAAGCGCTTCAAACTGGCCGAATCGTCCAAATTGCCCTGCAACGGGGTGATGCCGCAAGCACGCAACAAACGCACACGCTCGGGGGATGAGGTCAACGCCAGCAGCCGCACGCGCTGGCTTTGGGGGGCGCCCAATTGCCCAGCGGTTCGCAAGCCGACATCGCCACATCCCACGATCAAGACGCGTTGTCGGCGAAAACGAGCAGGCAGTGAGCCTAAGGGGGTTTGGTTTGAAGGCAAAATCAGGGGTTCCGGGTCGACGTCAACCCCTCAAGGATACCGAAAAGATGAGCTTTCAAATTTCTGTGCAGCCCAGCGGCCGCAGCTTCACGGCCGATGCCAACGAAACCTTGCTGGCTGCAGGCATTCGACAAGGCATTGGCCTGCCCTACGGCTGCAAAGACGGCGCTTGTGGCTCGTGCAAATGCAAAAAAATCTCTGGCAGTGTGGTGCATGGTCCTCACCAAGCCAAAGCCTTGAGCGATGAAGAAGAAGCCCAAGGCCTGGTGCTGACCTGCTGCGCCACCGCCCAAAGCGATGTGGTGCTCGAGTCGCGCCAAGTCACCGCTGAAGGCGGTCTGCCGGTCAAGAAAATGCCCGTGCGTGTGGTCAGCTTAGAGAAAAAGTCGCACGACGTGATGGCCCTGAAACTCCAGTTGCCCGCCAACGATGTGATGAAGTTTCACGCGGGCCAGTACATCGAATTTTTGCTGCGCGACGGTTCTCGCCGCAGCTACAGCATGGCCAACGCACCCCATACCGTGGAGGTAGCGCCCCCCACTGTTGAGCTGCACATTCGCCACATGCCCGGCGGCAAGTTCACCGACCCGGTGTTCACCACCATGAAGGAAAAAGACATTTTGCGTGCCGAGGGCCCGTACGGCAGTTTTTATCTGCGCGAAGACAGCGACAAACCCATGGTGCTATTGGCATCGGGCACGGGCTTTGCCCCTATCAAGGCTTTGATTGAACACATGCAGCACCGTGGCATCACGCGTCCTGCCACGCTGTATTGGGGCGGCCGCCGCCCGGCTGATTTGTACATGGCCGATTGGGTGCAAGACCGCTTGGCTGAAATGCCCAACCTGCGGTATGTGCCAGTGGTCTCAAACGCCGAGGCAGAAGACCAGTGGACGGGCCGAACTGGCTTTGTGCACCAAGCGGTGCTGCAAGATTTTCCTGATCTCTCGGGCCATCAGGTCTACGCCTGCGGGGCACCCATCGTGGTGGACTCGGCCAAGCGCGACTATGTCGCCTTGGGCGGTTTGCCTGAAGAAGAGTTTTACGCCGACTCTTTCACATCCGAGGCCGACAAAGCCAAAGCTTGAAGCGATAACGCACCAAGCAAAACAGCCCGGCAAGCCGGGCTGTTTTTTTGGCGGTTCCCCTTACGGGGCCAAGCGATTACTCGCCCAAATAAGCCGCACGCACTTTGGGGTCGGCCAACATGTCTTTGCCCACGCCCGACATGGTGATGAGACCGGAGTCCATCACATAACCACGGTCGGCAATGGCCAAGGCACGGCTGGCGTTTTGCTCAACCAGCAGCACCGTCACGCCTTGCGCGTAAACGTCACGCACCACTTCAAAGATTTTGTCCACCATGATGGGCGACAAGCCCATGGAGGGCTCATCGAGCAACAACACTTTGGGACGGCTCATCAAGGCACGGCCCATGGCCAGCATTTGTTGTTCGCCACCCGACATGGTGCCTGCCAACTGGTCTTTGCGTTCACGCAGACGGGGGAAGATGGTGAACATCTTTTCCATATCGTCAGCGATGGCCGCGTTGTCCGAGCGGATGTAAGCGCCCATTTGGAGGTTTTCAATGATGGTCATGCGTGTGAACACACCGCGACCTTCGGGCACCATGGCCAAGCCTTGTTTGACCAAATCCCAAGGGCCTTGGCCCTTGATGCTTTTGCCCAAATACTCGATGTCGCCCGCTTGCAAAGGCAAGGTGCCGGTGATGGCTTTCATGGTGGTGGTTTTGCCCGCCCCGTTAGAGCCAATCAAGCTCACCAACTCGCCTTCGTGCACTTCTAGGCTGACGCCTTTGACAGCCTGAATGCCGCCGTAGCCGACCTGAAGGTCTTTGACTTTTAAAAGAATTTCGGCCATCTCAGTGCCCTCCTGTGCCCAGATAGGCTTCAATCACTTTTTCGTTCTTTTGCACGTCGGCGGGTGTGCCTTCTGCAATTTGCTTGCCGTAGTCGAGCACGGTGACGCGGTCACACAAGCCCATGACCAACTTCACATCGTGTTCGATCAACAAGATGGTGCGGTTGTCCTTGCGGATTTGGTCAATCAACTCGCGCAGTTGCACTTTTTCGGTGGCGTTCATGCCGGCGGCGGGTTCGTCCAACGCGATCAGTTGCGGATCGGTGGCCAATGCGCGAGCAATTTCTAAACGGCGTTGGTCGCCATACGACAAGGTGCGCGCTTTGAAGTCGGCGTACTTGCCGATGCCCACGTAATCGAGCAGCTCTTGTGAGCGCTTGGCAATGGCTGCCTCTTCGGCCTTGAAGCTGGGCGTGCGGAAAATAGCGCCCAACAAACCAGAGTGGGTGCGCACATGGCGCCCCACCATGACGTTTTCAAGCGCCGTCATTTCGGCAAACAAACGGATGTTTTGGAAGGTGCGGGCAATGCCGGCCTTGGCCACTTCGTGAACGGCTGTGGGCTGGTAGGGCTGGCCTGCCAGCTCAAACGTGCCACTGTCGGGCGTGTACAGGCCGGTGATCACGTTGAAAAACGTGGTCTTGCCAGCGCCGTTCGGACCGATCAGGCCATAAACCTGACCGCGCTGAATGGTGATGCCCACATCGGACAGTGCTTGCAGTCCACCAAAGCGTTTGGAGATGCCCGAAACATTCAGGACGGTATCTTTGTTACTTGTTGCATTCATGTTGGGCTCCTTCATTTCGTCTTGAGCGATTTGCCATGCTCAGGAGAAGGCCACAGCCCTCGGGGACGCAACAACATGATCACGATCATGGCCAAAGCCACCAACAACTGACGCATGATGGACGCATCCAAACGACCGCCCGTCATCTCTTGCAGCGGGCCGGCCACATAACGCAGCACCTCGGGCAAAGCCGACAACAAAATGGCGCCCAAAACCACCCCGGGCAAATAGCCAATGCCGCCCAGCACCACCATGGCGATGATCATCACCGACTCCATGAGGCTGAATGATTCAGGCGAAATGAAGCCTTGGAAACCCGCAAACATCGCGCCAGAAACACCGCCAAACGTGGCCCCCATACCGAAAGCCAACAGCTTCAGGTTGCGGGTGTTCAGGCCCATCGCCTTGGCGGCAATTTCGTCTTCACGAATGGCCATCCATGCGCGACCAATGCGAGAGATCTCCAGGCGGTGCGAAATCAAGATGGTGACCAGCACCAAGAAGAGGAACAGGTAGTAGTAAAGCGAGACGGAGGCGATTTCGAAATCGCCGATGACGAGTTTTTTGCCCAAGCTCAGGCCAAAAATCGAAATCGGATCAATCTGGTCCAAGCCTTTGGGGCCGTTGGTGATGTTGACGGGGTGGTCCAAGTTGTTCATGAACACCCGGATGATTTCGCCAAAGCCCAAGGTCACGATGGCCAAGTAGTCACCGCGCAACTTGAGCGTAGGCGCCCCCAGCAACATGCCAAAGATGCCCGCCAATGCGGCCCCAAGCGGCACGATCAGCCAGATGGGCAAATGCAAGCCGTTCGGAAAGTTCAGCGCAATCCACTCGAAAGTGGTGGTCAGGTGTGGCGACGACAGCAAGCCATACATGTAGGCCCCGACCGCGAAGAAAGCCACATAGCCCAAGTCGAGCAAACCGGCATAACCCACCACAATGTTCAAGCCAATGGCCAACAAAATGTAGAGCAAGGCCATGTCTGCAATGCGCACCCAGGCATTGCCAAAGCTTTGCAGGATCAAGGGAAGCACCAGCAGTGCCACACCGATCAAAATGTATTGAAGTGTTTTGTTATTTTTCATGACTTTTCACCTCATCAAGCGCGATCGGCCACGCGTTCACCCATCAGGCCCGAGGGACGCAGGGTCAACACAATGATCAACACAATGAACGCAAAAATATCGGTGTAGTGGCTGCCCAAAACACCGCCGGTCAAATGGCCGATGTAACCCGAAGCAATGGCTTCGATCAGGCCCAACAAAATGCCGCCAATCACGGCGCCCGACAAGTTGCCAATGCCGCCGAACACGGCTGCAGTAAAGGCTTTCAAGCCAGGCAAGAAGCCCATTGCATGTTGCGCTGTGCCGTAGTTGGAGGCGTACATCACGCCTGCGATGGCAGCCAAAATCGCGCCAATCACAAAGGTCGCCGAAATCACCATGTCGGGCTTCACGCCCATCAGGCCGGCCACGCGGGGATTTTCAGCTGTGGCGCGCATGGCACGCCCCAGACGGGTGTAATTGACCAGCCACATCAAGATGGCCAAAGAAACCGCAGTGACGCCCAAGATCATGACTTGCGTGGGCGTGATCACCACATTGCCCAAGTTGATCGGGGTGCTGGACAACAGTGTCGGGTAAGCCTTGTAGTTGGGCTTCCAGATGATCATGGCCAGGGTTTGCAACAAGATGCTCATGCCAATGGCGGTGATCAGGGGCGCCAGTTTGGGGCTGTTGCGCAGGGGTCGGTATGCGATCTTTTCGATTGAATAATTCAACACCACCGCGACCACACAGGCGATCAGCGTGGCCAAGATCAGAATGACCCAACCTGGTGCACCCGGCATGGAATCGCGCATCATGCCGATGGCCGACCAGCTCGTCAGAGCCCCGACCATCAGGACTTCGCCGTGTGCAAAATTAATCAAGTTGATGATGCCGTAGACCATGGTGTAGCCAAGGGCCACCAAGGCGTACATGCTGCCCATGACCAGGCCGTTGATGACCTGCTGGAAGAAGACGTCCATATATTTCTCCGTGTTTTGACTTGCGCTTAGCAAGTCTTCGCGTCGGTTGTTGTTATCACATCAAGAATCACTTTTTGGGTGACCCCTGATTACTAGCAAAAACCCCGCCAGATTTTCGCTGCATCAGGCGGGGTTGCGGGATTGTAGTGAAAGAAAGGATCGCGTCAGACTTCTATTCGCTCAGGAATTACCCTGTAGCTGAATTTCTTTGTCGTAGCTCTGCCAATTTATCGGCAATTTTAATTTCCAAACCCCGCCGAACGGGCCTGTAAAACCCAGGCTCGGCCATGCCATCGGGCAAGTAACGCTCGCCAGCAGCAAAGCCATCTTCCTCGTCGTGCGCATAGCGATAACCTTTGCCGAAATCAAGATTTTTCATCAGTTGCGTCGGTGCATTTCGCAAATGCATGGGCACGGGACGCGTGCCGTCTTTTTTGACAAACGCTTTGGCCTCGTTGAAGGCCTTGTAGGCGGCATTTGATTTGGGGGCCATGGCCAAATAAATCACGCATTGGGCCAAGGTCAACTCCCCTTCAGGGCTGCCCAAGCGTTCATAAACATCGGCGGCATCCAGCGCCATGCGCAAGGCACGGGGATCGGCCAAACCCACGTCTTCACTGGCCATGCGTATCAAACGGCGCGCCAGATAACGCGGATCTGCACCCCCATCGAGCATGCGAACGAACCAATAGAGTGCAGCATCAGGGTCTGAGCCTCGTACCGATTTGTGCAACGCACTGATCGTGTCGTAAAACTGATCGCCACCTTTGTCATAGCGGCGCATGCGTTCGCCCAAGACCCGCAACAACCAGTCGTCGGTGACCGGGTCCACCGACTGCTGCGTGGCCGCCATCGACAATGTTTCTAGCGTGTTGAGCAAGCGCCGGGCATCGCCATCGGCATAGGCCAGCAGGCGCGCCAGTGCGGCAGCTTCGATGTGCGGAATAGCCTGAATGGCTTGAGCACGCGAGACGATGTTTTGCAGGTCTTCTTCGGTCAAGGGCTGCAACACATAAACAGCCGCCCGTGAGAGCAAGGCCGAGTTCACCTCGAATGACGGGTTTTCTGTGGTCGCACCAATGAAGGTGAACAAGCCACTTTCAACATGCGGCAAGAAAGCATCTTGCTGGCTTTTGTTGAAACGGTGCACCTCGTCCACAAACATGATGGTGCGCTGAGGGTGAAGACCGGTGCGCGCCAACTCGGCTTTTTCGACGGCTTCGCGGATGTCTTTGACACCTCCCAAAACGGCACTGATGCTCAAAAATTGGGCATCGAAGGCATCGGCCATCAGGCGAGCAATGGTGGTTTTGCCTACCCCCGGTGGGCCCCACAAAATGCAACTGTGCGGCTGGCCCGATTCAAAGGCCAAGCGCAACGCCATGCCCTCGCCCAACAAATGTTGCTGACCAATCACCTCACCCAAAGTGCGTGGCCGCAAACGCTCGGCCAGAGGCGCATGCGGGGGCAATGTGGGGCTCATGGTCGAATCACATCCACACCTGACGGTGGACGAAATGCGAAAGCTTGTGCGGTCAATGCCGGGTTGAGCTCAAATGCGCTGAAGGTCAACACCGAGCGCTGACCCAAGTTGTCTTGCACATCCAACACCGCCAATTCGGGGCCTTTGTCGGTGGCACGCAAACCCACCATCACCGATCGAATTTGCGCGTCGGTGGCCTTGGGGCTGGCGCTGACCCATTGCAGGCCATCGCGCTCGGCTTCGGCCTTGAAGCTGAAATCTGCTTTCAAGGCCTCGAGGTCAGAGGCAGCTGCCAGCAAAGCCGCAGGGGTCGACCCCAGCACCTGCGCTTGTTTGCGCGCCGTGACTTGGTTCAGGTCCACGTCGTGCAGCCACAGTGTTTGCCCATCGGCCACCAAGGTTTGTACAAAAGGCTTGCGGTAGTCAAAACGAAATTTGCCGGGGCGCAAAAATTCAAAACTGCCGCTGGATGTTTTCACCCGCGGCGGTTGTCCCGCTTTCGATGGCGATGTGACCGCTTGGCTGAATTGCGCTCGGCCACTGCGCGCCTGCTTCATGAATTGGCTCAAGGACTCCAAGCCGTCGGCCAGTACTGGAAATGACGCGGACAAAGTGAGGGCCACCAATGCCCCCAGCCAATGCTTGCGAAAAGGGTTCAAACGCAGCATGGTTTATTCGGCCCGGGCCGGCACCAAGATTTCGCGCTGACCACTGCCGCTCATGCTGCTGACCAATCCGGCCTTTTCCATGTCTTCGACCAAACGGGCTGCACGGTTGTAGCCAATCTTCAAGTGGCGCTGGACCAAAGAGATGCTGGCCTTGCGGTTTTTCAAGACCACCTCAACGGCTTGGTCGTACATCGGGTCTTTTTCAGAGTTGTCGCCATCGCCCAGCATGCCGCCATCGTCGTCGGTGGTGCCACCTTCCAGCACGCCTTCGATGTAATCGGGTTCACCTTGGCTCTTCAAGTAGCTGACCACACGGTGCACTTCTTCGTCGCTGACGAAAGCGCCGTGCACACGAATGGGGAAACCCGTGCCCGAAGGCATGTACAACATGTCACCCATGCCCAACAAGGCTTCAGCGCCCATTTGGTCCAGGATGGTGCGGCTGTCGATCTTGCTCGACACCTGAAAAGCAATGCGGGTTGGAATGTTGGCCTTGATCAGGCCGGTGATGACATCCACGCTGGGACGCTGGGTGGCCAAAATCAAGTGAATACCTGCCGCACGCGCTTTTTGAGCCAAGCGCGCAATCAACTCTTCGATTTTCTTGCCCACCACCATCATCAGGTCGGCCAATTCGTCGATCACCACCACGATGTGCGGCAAACGCTTGAGTGGCTCAGGATCGTCCGGCGTCAAGCTGAAGGGGTTGTAGATGAACTCTTCTCGCGCCGCGGCTTCGTCAATCTTGACGTTGTAGCCCGCCAAATTGCGCACGCCCATTTTGCTCATCAATTTGTAGCGCTTTTCCATTTCGGCCACACACCAGTTCAGGCCATGGGCGGCTTGGCGCATGTCGGTGACCACCGGCGCCAACAAATGCGGAATACCTTCGTAGACCGACATTTCCAGCATCTTGGGGTCGATCATCAAGAGACGCACATCGCGCGCCTCGGCTTTGTAGAGCAAAGACAAAATCATGGCATTGATACCGACCGACTTACCCGAGCCGGTGGTGCCTGCCACCAACACGTGGGGCATCTTGGCCAAGTCGGCCACCACCGGGTTGCCAATGATGTCTTTGCCCAAGCCCATGGTCAGCATGGATTTGGCTTCGTGGTAAACCTGCGAGCCCAAAATTTCGCTCAGCTTGATGGACTGGCGCTTGGCGTTGGGCAACTCCAGCGCCATGAAATTTTTGCCGGGAATGGTTTCAATGACGCGAATCGACACCAAGCTCAAGGAGCGTGCCAAATCTTTGGCCAGGTTGACCACCTGCGAACCTTTGACGCCAGTGGCGGGCTCAATCTCGTAGCGGGTAATGACGGGCCCAGGCGCTGCAGCCACCACCCGCACTTCGACGCCGAAATCTTTGAGTTTTTTCTCAATCAACCGGCTGGTCATCTCGAGCGTCTCTGGCGACACCGTTTCTTGCCTGACCGACAAACTGTCCAGCAAATCCACTTGCGGCAATTTGCTGTCGGGCAGTTCGGTGAACAGGGGTTTTTGACGCTCTTTGACCACACGGTCACTGCGCGGCACATCGATCACCGATGGTTCAATGACCATGGCCATGGGTGTCTGAAATGGCAAGGGCACGGGCTCCAGATCCAACTGCCCTTCAGGCGCAGGCACCAAGTGGTCCATGTCCCATTGCGGCTCGATGGGTTGCAAGGGTGAGGCTTGTGCTCGCTCACGCAAGGCCTGCTGGCCCAGCGCCAAGTCTTCTTCAATTTCGCGCTTTTCGTGGCGCATTCGGATCAGTCCGTCGATGCGGGCACCAATGTTTTCGGCCAACTGTCCCCATGAAAACCGGAACACCATGGCCAGACCCAGCACCAAAAAAGCAATGCCCACCAGTGCAGATCCTGTGAAGCCCAACCATTGCATGCTGGCCGATCCGACCAAATGGCCCACCACCCCGCCGCTGTGCCCGGGCAAATGGGCTTCGAGGCGATACAAACGAGACCATTCAATGCTGGCACTGGCGACCAACAACACCCCCATGCCCAGCCAAAAAACCCAGCGGCTACGTCGCGATTCAGGCGCAAGTGGTGAGGGCTCTTCACCCGACAAGCTGCGCATCCAACGCGCCAACCCCACCAACCAAGCGCGGCCTGCGGCGGCCACACACCACCAGACCGAATAACCAAAGCCGAAATACGCCAAATCAGCCAACCAAGCGCCCGGACGACCCATCCAATTGCGCAGCGCGGAGCCATTGCCCGAGGTGGACCAAGCGGGGTCGTTGGGTTGGTAGCTCCACAAAGACAAAATGCACAGCAACAGCAGCACGCCGCCAACAAGCAGCACGATTTCTTGCGCAAATCGCGACCAAAAATTCTGGGGCTCTTCAACCTCTTTGGCACGGGCCGTCGGGTTGATCATGGTGTGCAGGGAATAAGTCATAAATTAAGGCTGAAGCTTACCCGATCAAGCCCCTCTTCAGGCCAGCTTTTGCCATCCGGAAACCCTCTGGGCCTGCTGACTTTGGGGGGTTCTTACAATCAAGGCACCTGATGACCCTTTGCGGGACCTTTTTCTTACAGAATTCTCTTCACGATTGCTCACCATGTCTGCCACCTCCAAGCACGCACAAGTTTTGATTCTCGGCTCTGGCCCCGCCGGTTACACCGCCGCAGTTTACGCAGCCCGTGCCAATTTAAAACCCCTGTTGATCACAGGCATGGCCCAAGGCGGTCAGCTCATGACCACCACCGAAGTCGACAACTGGCCCGCAGACGTGCATGGCGTGCAAGGCCCTGACCTGATGCAGCGCTTTCAAGAGCATGCCGAACGCTTCAACACCGAAATCGTGTTTGACCACATTCACACAGTGAAGCTTGAGCAGCGGCCTTTCACCCTCATGGGTGACAGCGGCACCTACACCTGCGACGCGTTGATCATTGCCACCGGCGCCTCAGCCAAATACTTGGGTTTGCCCTCTGAAACCGCCTTCATGGGCCGTGGTGTGAGTGGTTGTGCCACTTGCGACGGCTTTTTCTACCGCGACCAGCTGTGCTGCGTGGTCGGAGGGGGCAACACGGCCGTCGAAGAAGCCCTGTACCTGTCCAACATTGCCAGCAAGGTGTATTTGGTCCACCGTCGTGACAAATTCAAGGCCGAGCCCATCTTGGTCGACAAGCTGATGGAGAAGGTTGCAGCCGGCAAAATCGTGCTCAAAACCTTCCAAACCCTTGAAGAAGTGTTGGGTGACGACACCGGTGTGACAGGCATCCGCCTTAAAAGCACGGCTGATGGCAGCTTGCAAGACATCGAACTCAAAGGCTGCTTCATTGCCATTGGCCACGCCCCCAACACCGAGATCTTCCAGGGCCAACTGGCGCTCGAAAACGGTTACATCGTGACCCAAAGCGGTCTAAAAGGGTTTGCCACCCAAACTTCGGTGCCCGGTGTGTTTGCGGCAGGCGATGTGCAAGACCACGTTTACCGCCAAGCCATCACCAGCGCCGGTACCGGCTGCATGGCCGCCTTGGACGCACAACGCTTCCTGGAACAGCATAACGGCTGATTTTTTGGTTATAATCCAAGGCTTTGCTGCTTCTGCCCGGGCTTTTCGCTTGGGGCCACAGGCACAGTGATCTGGGATACCGCCACCCATCTTGGCGAGGTGAGGCTGGAACGCCAGGCCCCATGCAAGTCTGCATGTGGCCCATCGGCACCGGCTGTTTTATAAGTATCGGAGTGTCCACATGGCACGCGTTTGCGACGTAACGGGCAAAGGCCCAATGACGGGAAACAACGTTTCCCACGCCAACAACAAAAC
>JACCDS012147747.1_pt1 | contig 20699 bp, 18 predicted proteins | sample 7446441 | NCBI WGS metagenome assembly JACCDS01 (sample SAMN15323445, study PRJNA562643) | freshwater metagenome | isolation source: river surface water | place: USA:Blue River Watershed | collected 2017-08-17
CATCCGCTGGCTTGAGGGTGTGCTCAACGAGCGCAACTCGACGATGATCATCATCTCGCACGATCGTCACTTCCTGAACCAGGTCTGCACGCACATGGCCGACATGGATTACGGCACGCTGAAGATCTATCCGGGCAACTACGACGACTACATGCTCGCTTCTGCGCAAGCGCGTGCGCAGCAGATGGCAGCGAATGCGAAGGCCAAGGAAAAGATTGCTGAACTACAGGACTTCGTGCGCCGCTTCTCGGCCAACAAATCGAAGGCCCGGCAGGCGACATCCCGCGCGAAGCAGATCGACAAGATCAAGGTCGAGGAATTCAAGCCGTCGTCGCGTCAGAACCCCTTCATTCGCTTTGAGGGCGAGAAAAAGCTGCACCGGCTTGCTGTCGAGGCGGAGAACATCTCGAAAGCCTATGATCGCCAGATCTTCCGCAACTTCAGCATTGCTGTCGAAGCCGGCGAGAAGATTGCCATCATCGGCGAAAACGGCGCCGGCAAGACAACGCTGCTGCGGTGCGTCGGGGGCGAAGTCTGCGGACTGCAACCCGATGCCGGCCGCGTCAAATGGGCAGAGAACGCTAGCGTCGGCTACATGCCGCAGGATCCGACCGAGGAATTCGCCGCAGACAAGTCGTTGACGGACTGGATGGGGCAATGGACGCAGGAAGGTGATGACGACCAGGCGGTGCGCTCGATTCTTGGGCGACTGCTGTTCTCGGGCGACGAGGTGAAGAAGTCCGTGAAGGTGCTGTCGGGCGGTGAGAAGGGCCGGATGATGTACGGCAAATTGATGCTTGGCCGGCACAACGTCTTGCTGATGGATGAGCCGACCAACCACATGGACATGGAATCCATTGAATCACTGAACATCGCTCTGGAAAAATACGCCGGCACCCTGATATTCGTCTCTCACGATCGTGAATTCGTATCGTCACTGGCGACGCGAATCCTTGAGGTTCGCCAGGGCGAGATCATCGACTTCCGCGGCACCTACGATGAGTATCTGGCGTCGCAGGGGCTGCAGTAAGTCGAGTGAGCCGGACGCTTCTGCCGTCAAACCGTTCTGGCAGCGTTTATTCGCAGACATATAGGCATATAGCCATATAGGCACACAGGTACTCAGTAGTCCCCGAGAGGTTGAGTATGGAAATCAAGACAATCGAATTCGAAAAGCCCGATGGCGACGGTGCGAGTTGCGTGGCGTCTGCGTGGGCGAAAGTCCCCGAGCCGCTGACACCGGAGCGCCGCGCGCAGCTGAAGGAGCGGGCGCGCGCCTTGTTGAAGGAGAAGGGCGCCGTGCTGGTGGCGCATTACTACGTGGATGCCGACCTGCAGGATCTCGCAGAGGAGACTGGCGGCTGTGTGTCCGACTCGCTGGAGATGGCACGCTTTGGCCGTGACCATGATGCGCAGACACTGGTCGTGGCCGGCGTGCGCTTCATGGGCGAGACAGCGAAGATCCTGTCGCCGCAAAAGACCATCCTGATGCCTGACCTCGATGCCACTTGCTCGCTGGATCTTGGCTGCCCGGCGGATGAATTTGCCGCCTTCTGCGACGCGCATCCGGATCGCATCGTCGTGGTGTACGCCAATACCAGCGCTGCCGTGAAAGCACGAGCAGACTGGATGGTGACGTCCTCGATCGGCCTCGATATCGTCAAATACCTTCATTCGCAGGGCCAGAAGATCATCTGGGCGCCTGACCGCCATCTTGGCAGCTACATCCAGAAACAGACGGGCGCGGACATGCTGCTCTGGCAGGGTTCGTGCCTCGTGCATGACGAATTTAAGGGTATCGAGCTTGACCTGCTCAGGCGCGAGCATCCGGGCGCGAAAGTGCTCGTGCATCCTGAATCGCCGGCATCGGTGGTCGAGCAGGCCGATGTTGTCGGCTCCACATCACAGCTTATTGCTGCGGCCGTTAACCTCGATGCCCAAGAATTCATCGTGGCGACGGACAACGGCATCCTGCACAAGATGCGCACGGCGGCGCCGGGCAAGACCTTCATCGAAGCGCCCACGGCCGGTAACAGTGCCACCTGCAAGAGCTGCGCGCATTGCCCGTGGATGGCGATGAATGGCCTGCAGAATCTGATCGATGTGCTCGAGAGCGGCCGGAATGCAATCGAGGTCGAGCCCGTGATTCGGGATAAGGCAGTCACCTGCATCAATCGGATGCTCGACTTTGCCGCCGCGAAGAAGGCCAATGTGCGCCCGTCGGCAGACCTGGCAGCCGAGCAGGCGCTGTTCGCAGGCATCGGTCCGGCATGAGTACCCTGAAGAATCCGTTCGCGCCCTTTGATGCGGCGTTGGCCGAGGCCTTCGAAACATCGATTCGTACGGCACTGGTCGAGGATATCGGCAGTGGCGACTGGACGGCGATGCTGCTGCCCGAGTCGGCGCAAGTCAAGGCGCGCGTGCTGGTGCGTGAGCCCGCCGTTCTGTGCGGGGCCCCATGGTTCGAGGGCGCCATGCTGCAGGTTGATCCGCGCATTCGCATTGACTGGCATGTCGCTGAGGGCGATCTGATGGAAGCCGATACAGTCGTTTGCAGCATTGCCGGTCCGGCGCGTTCGCTGATGACTGCCGAGCGACCCGCGCTGAATTTCATGCAGTTGCTGTCCGGCGTCGCGACCGTGACCCGCGACTACGTTCGGCTGGTCGAAGGTACACAAGCGGCCATCCTCGATACTCGCAAGACCTTGCCCGGCCTGCGGCTGGCGCAAAAGTACGCGGTGCGGGTGGGCGGAGGGCGCAACCAGCGGCTGGCGCTCTACGATGGCATTCTGATCAAGGAAAACCATATTGCCGCTGCGGGCAGCATTCGTGCAGCAATGGAAGCCGCTCGCGCATTGAATGCCGGCGTATCGATTCAGATTGAAGTTGAGAATCTGGATGAATTGCAGCAGGCACTGGATGCCGGTGCTGCTTCTGTCTTGCTCGACAATTTCAGCACCGACATGATGCGCGCGGCGGTTACTCTGACGGCGGGCAGGGCCGTGCTGGAAGCCTCAGGCGGTGTGAACCGCGACAGCGTTCGCGCGATTGCCGAGACCGGTGTCGATCGCATTTCGATCGGCGGCCTGACCAAGGATGTGAAGGCCACTGATTATTCGCTGAGAGTGATCGGCTGATTTGATTGACCGACGGCCGAGGAAGTGGCGAGCACATCGGTCGACTGAGTAGCGAACTCCGCGATCCCACCAACGCAGCGGGATCTGCTCCCTCAACGCTTTACTTCCGGGGCGGCAGCTTGCGCAATGGCGTCAGTACCGTGGGCAACGCCTTGGGCAGCGTGTCTGGATAATCGAGACTGTAGTGCAAGCCACGGCTCTCGCGCCGGGACAAGGCGCTGCTGACGATCAGTGACGCCACTTCGACCAGATTGCGCAGCTCCAGCAAATCACGGGTGATGCGGAAGTTGGAGTAATACTCGTCAATTTCTTCCTTCAGCAACGCAATCCGATGCTGCGCGCGCTCCAGCCGCTTGGTGGTACGCACGATACCGACAAAGCTCCACATCGCCCGCCGCAGTTCGTCCCAGTTTTGCGTAATCACGACTTCTTCGTCGGCATCCGTGACCCGGCTTTCATCCCAGGCTGGCAGCGCCGGTGATTTCGGCCGGCTCTGACGTTCAATGTCCGTTGCGGCCGCGCGGCCCAGCACGACGCATTCAAGCAGGGAATTGCTGGCGAGACGATTTGCGCCATGCAGGCCGGTATACGCGGTTTCGCCAACGGCATACAGCCCATGGATGTCGGTCCGGCCATGCAGATCGGTCACGATGCCGCCACAGGTGTAGTGTGTGGCCGGCACGATCGGGATTGGCTGGCGCGTAATGTCGATGCCCAGCTCAAGGCAGCGCGCATAGATGGTCGGGAAATGCTCTCGCAGAAATTCCGGCGTCTGGTGGCTGATGTCGAGATCGACATAGTCAAGGCCGCGCTTCTTCATCTCGTAGTCGATCGCACGCGCAACGATATCGCGCGGCGCAAGCTCACCACGTTCATCGTGTGCCGGCATGAAGCGCTGGCCGGCGGCGGCGCCGGCCGTCGCCGGCAACTTGAGCAGGCCGCCTTCGCCGCGCACCGCTTCGGTAATCAGGAATGACTTGGCGTACGGGTGGTACAGGCAAGTCGGGTGAAACTGAATGAACTCCATGTTGGCGACCCGGCAGCCAGCGCGCCACGCCATCGCAATACCGTCGCCGGTCGCCGTGTCCGGATTGGTCGTATACAGGTAGACCTTACCTGCGCCGCCGGTGGCAAGCACGGTCTGGTCTGCGGCAATGGTCAGCACTTGCTGGCTGTGCACGTCCTGTACATACAGCCCGTGGCAGTGCGGCGCACCGTTGCGGATGCCCAGCTTGTCCGTGGTGATCAGGTCGATCGCCATGTGATGCTCAAGCAGCGTAATGTTCGGGTGACGCCGAACTTGCTCTTCGAGCGTGACCTGCACGGCGTGGCCGGTGGCATCAGCGGCATGGATGATGCGCCGCTGGCTATGCCCGCCTTCGCGGGTCAGGTGGAATCCGAGTTCGGCTTCGCTGTCGCGCGTGAAGGGCACCCCTTGAGAGATCAGCCACTCGATCGCCTCGCGTCCATGCGAGACGATGAAGCGGGTAGCCGTCTCGTCACACAGACCGGCACCCGCCACCAGCGTGTCACTGACGTGCTGATCATGACTGTCATGGGAGTCGAGCACCGCGGCGATACCGCCCTGGGCCCAGTCGCTGGCGCCATCACGTAGCGCCCGTTTGGAGATTACGACAACTTTTCGCTGCTGCGCGAGGTGCAGGGCGACCGACAGGCCGGCAAGGCCGCTGCCGACGATGGCGACGTCAAATTTCATGTGCATGTTTTCATCTTGCGTTTCAGAACTATATGCGATTTGCCAGAGGTCTGCGTAACGCGAGTGAGAATGAAGGCGGAGGGGCGGTCAATCGGTCGATACTGTGAAGCGGGGCGATTTGGAGCTATCTCAAAAAATTGATGAAATTTTTAGTACGCAGATTCTTCTCAAGTATAATTCCCTGGACGTTGAGGCTCAGGTAGTAGCGGTGCAGTATCAGGCTGTAATTCCTTACTTGGTTGAGACGGTCGTCCGGCGGATCATCCGCCTTAACCAGGGTCTTATTAATGACCCAACGAAAGGAAATGCAATGGCAACTGGTACTGTTAAGTGGTTCAACGACGCAAAAGGCTTTGGTTTCATCACTCCGGAAGGCGGCGGCGGCGATTTGTTCGCTCACTTCTCGGCAATCCAATCGTCGGGCTTCAAGTCGCTGGCTGAAGGTCAGCGCGTCGAGTTCGACGTGGTGAACGGCCCGAAAGGCCTGCAAGCTGCAAACATCAAGCCGCTGTAATCGCTGGCTGCTATTTAAGCTGATTCGGTCGCGATGCGCGACCGACCTGCGAAATCCCTGCTGTGGCAGGGATTTTTCATTTTGGAAGCCGTTTCATGGCTTGCCGGAACGCCGTCTCTGCGACCAGCACTTGTCTGGGATCGGACGCTATTTCTTTCGCCAGTATTCCGGCTTCGCGAAGGCACGCCGAAGAAAATCAACGAATGCGCGGATTCGTAGCGGTAGATGTTGGCGCTGGGCGAACACCGCGTAAATATCATTGCCGGGCGCCGCGAATTCATCCAGCACGGTCTCGAGATGACCAGACTCAATCTCCATGCCCACTTCCCACATGGATCGCCATGCCAGACCACGTCCGGCAAGTGCCCAGTCGTGCAGTACCGCGCCGTCGTTGCAACCCATATTGCCGCCCACCTTGATGGTGACGTTTTTGCCGTTATGACGAAACGTCCAGCCTCGCTGGCTGCCGGCACTGGAGAAGGCGAGGCAATTATGTCGGGAGAGTTCGTCGGGGCTTGTCGGCCGCCCGTACCGGCGGAAGTATTCCGGCGCGCCGACCACCACGCGCCGGTTATCAGCCAGCTTGACGCCAACCAGACTGGAATCGGACAAATCCGCAATACGAATCGCGACATCCACACCTTCGCCAATCAGATCAACCACGCGATCATTCAGGTTCAATGTCAGTGTGACGTCGCGGTGCTCTGCGAGAAATGAAGGGATCAGCGGCGCGACGTGCTGGCGCCCGAAGCCTGCCGGCGCTGACACGGACAAATGGCCGCTGGGACGTGCGCTGCGTTCCGAAACTTCGGCTTCCGCATTCTCAAGGTCATGCAAGATCCGCTGGCAATGCTCAAGAAAAGCCAGACCCTCGTTCGTCAGCGCAATTTTGCGGGTCGTCCGTTGCAGCAGCTTGACGCCTAGTCTGGCCTCAAGCGCATCAAGACGACGACCGATCACCGCCGGTGCAACGCCCTCGGCACGCGCGGCGGCCGACAGGCTGCCGCGCGATGCCACATCGACAAAGGTGGAAATCTGCTTGAACTGGTCCATGCGCGATTGGATTTATAACTAAAACGCAATGATAAGCGCATGTCCACTATATTTCTTCAACGATTTGGTTAAAAAGAGCGAATGTAGGCGCGCACGCCCGATAGCAGCATTTCAATGGAAATCGCCGTCAGGATCAGTCCCATCAGACGCTCGAAGGCTGTGATGACCGCATCACCCAACACGCGCTGCAGACGTTCGGCTGACAGCAGCACAAGCAGCCACACGATGGCCACCAGCGAAAGCACCGCAACGTAGAGCCACATCGCCATTTTCGCCTGCGAGGAAAACAGCAGTACGGTGACCAGCGCCGACGGACCCGCGAGTGCGGGTATGGCGAGTGGCACGATGAGCGGCTCGGCACCCGCACGATCGCTGTCGCCGAAAATACCGCCGGGCTGCGGGAAAACCATGCGCAGGGCGATCAGAAACAAAATGACTCCGCCGCCAATGCTCAGCGAAATCTCGGTCAACTGAAGTGCATCAAGAAAAGGCCGGCCGACGAACATGAACGCGAGCAGCAGGCAAAAGGCAATCAGGCACTCGCGCACGACGACCAGATTGCGCCGCTCCGGTGACACTTGTCGGAGCGTACTGACGAACAGCGGCACATTCCCGAACGGGTCCGTTACGAGCAAAAGCAAAATGAACGACTGAAAGAAGCTTTCTGTCATGGCAGTTCCATTCGGTAGTTCGGGGTAGGATGCCACGAAAGTTTCCGAGTGAAGCACGACAAGCCACGAATGAGAGTCGAGTGATGGAGAATGTGAATGAGCAGCGCCCGGGGCGGTCACGCCGGCGCTTTGTGCTGGGTAGCCTTGGGCTTGCCGGCGCACTGCTCGTGGGCTGGAGCGTGCTTCCGCCACGGCAGCGCTTGCACGCCCCTCGAGCGCAAGGCACACCGGCAGGTACGTTTGCGCTGAATGGCTGGATCGCAATCGATCCGAGTGGCCGCGTGACGGTCATGCTGGCAAAGAGTGAGATGGGGCAGGGCATCACGACAGCACTGGCGATGCTGGTCGCCGAGGAGCTGGACGTGCCAATCTCGCAGCTCGATCTCAGGCAGGCAGCCTTGCATCCGATCTTTGGCGACACCACGATGGTCCCGGATGGCCTGCCATTTCGTCCGGACGATCATGGCCTGGTCGCGCGCGGCGCGCAGTGGATGAGCCGCAAGCTGATGCGCGAGCTGGGCGTGGTCGTGACGGGTGGCTCGTCGAGTGTGAAGGACGCGTGGATGCCGATGCGGGCGGCGGGGGCGGCAGCCCGTGCACGGCTGGTGGCCGCCGCCGCGCAGGTATGGCAAATACCCGCAGAGCAGTGCCGTACGCAGCAGGGACGGGTCGTGCATGCCGACGGCCGGTCGCTGTCGTATGGCGAACTTGCAGCACGCGCGTCGGCGATGGAAGACGTACCCTTCACGTTGACACCGGCGCATCGCTTTCGAGTGATTGGCCATGCCCTCGAGCGACTCGATACGCCCGCCAAAGTCAACGGCAGCGCGCTCTTTGGCATGGATATCCGCTTGCCCGGGCTGCGGTATGCGACGGTGGTCATGCCGCCACGGGTCGGTGCAACACTGGTGGATCATGATCCCGCATCGCTTGGCGAGCTGCGCAGCCACGTGCGCCTGATTCGTCTGCATGCCGACCGCTCGGGAGCGCCGGACGCGGTGGCGATTGTTGCTGAATCACGGTGGGCGTCACTGAAGGCACTTGAAAAACTGGTCGTGACCTGGCGCGACGGCGAGCCGGCGTCATCATCATCTCCGTCCACCCACGACGTCCTGCGGAAGGCGCTGGCTAGGGACGGCGGGTTCACATTTCACCAGCGTGGCGATGTCGAGCGTGCCGACGCAGTCAAGTCGGTCAGTGCGGAGTACACCGCACCGTATCTTGCGCACGCCGCGCTTGAGCCGGTGAACTGCACGGCTCAGCTGATAAATGGTCGATTGGCTTTGTGGGTGCCGACGCAGGCACCGTCGATTGCCGTGGCGGCGGCTGCACGCGCTGCAGGCATCGATAAATCGCAGGTCGATTTGCAAGTGACGCAGCTCGGCGGTGGTTTCGGGCGCCGGCTCGACTGTGACATGGTCGCGCAGGTCGCCTCCATTGCCCGCGAGCTGGGCGGCGCGCCCGTTCAGCTGATCTGGACCCGCGAACAGGATTTCCACCACGACTTTTATCGGCCCGCCGCAATCGCGCGTCTTTCTGCGAAGCTGGATGCGGGTGGCAAGGTGAGCGCGCTCAGGTCGGCTTCGGCCTCCGGTGCGCCGGTCCAGCAATTAATTCATCGCGCTTTTGGCTTGCCACCCGCAGGCCCGGACAAAACGACGATCGAAGGTCTCTTCGATCATCCCTACGCAATTCCCAATCAGCACATTGCCCATGTGAAGGTGGATTCGCCGCTGCCGCTGGGGTCGTGGCGTTCGGTCGGCCACTCGCACAATGCCTTTTTCAAGGAGAGCTTTATTGATGAGCTGGCAGCCACGTTAAGCGTCGACCCCGTGGTCTTTCGTCGCCAGTTGTTATCGGACCAGCCGCGTCATCGCGCTGTACTCGATGCGGCAGTGAAGCTTGCCGGCGACGCACCACCCGGTCATGCGCTGGGCGTGGCGCTGCATGAATCCTTTGGCACGATCGTGGCGCAGGTGGCCCAAGTATCGGTCGAGGATCAGCGCATTCGTGTTCATCGCATCAGTTGCGCCGTCGATTGCGGCACGGTGGTTCATCCCGATGGGGTGCGGCAGCAAGTGGAATCAGCGATTTGCATGGGACTGTCAGCGACGCTGCACGAGCGCATCAGTGCCAACGGTGGCCGGGTCCAGCAATCGAATTTCATTGAATACCGGATCTTGCGCAGCTGGGAAATGCCCGAGGTCGCCGTTGAGCTTATCGCCAGTAGCGAACCGCCGGAGGGCATGGGCGAGCCAGCCCTGCCGCCGGTTGCTCCCGCCGTCGCCAACGCCGTGTTTCGCCTGACGGGGCAGCGACTGCGCAGCCTGCCGTTAACATTGGCGTAATGGCGCGCTGAGGACGGCATGATTCAGGCAGGGGACCTCTGCACGGTCGGCATTCATAACGGGGCAGTCAGCAGGTTCTGACGGCACTGTTACTGTTTCTTGTACTGTTTTTGGACCGCTATCAGCGCAGCAGCCCGCAGCTTGCTCAGGAACCGAGTTCGTCCAGCTTCACTCGCAGGTTGCATTCCCGTTGCCATTGTTGCCGTCCTGGCGAACTAGCGGCTTCGCGTCGGAGTTCATCGTCGCTGCGCTCTTGCTGCGCCGATAGCAGACGCGCCACCTGTCGCGGCTCTGGCAGCATGGTGCCGTAAAACGCGACAATATCGCCCCGCTGCATCAGGAGGGTCGGAAAATTCTCGACATCGAGGTCGCCGACCAGATCTGCCTGGTCTTCAATGTCAATCCACACAAACTGCGCGTCCGGAAATTCCGCTGCCAAGGCCTCGAAGCCCGCGCGATACTGTTTGCAGACATCGCACCAGCCGGCACACAGGCATGCGACGATCCACCGGCCATCATCCAGCGCTTCGGCGAGCCGGTCAAAATTCTCGGGTACAAGGAAAAGTGAACTCATGCAAGGATTCTACCCGAAGGCCCGCTTGGTAAAATGGCGCCCATGCCTTCCTTATCTCCTACGATAGTCGCTATTGAAACCTCGACCGAGCTGGCGACGGTGGCGCTGCTCTGCGATGGACAATTACAGTCGCGAGAATCTTCTGGCGCGCAGACCCATTCCGCCGCAGTCTTGCCGATGCTGCAGCAATTGCTGGCCGACGCCGGCATGACGCTGGCCGACGTCGATGCCTTTGCCTTTGGCTGCGGCCCGGGATCGTTTACTGGCGTGCGCACGGCTTGTGGCCTCGTGCAGGGGCTGGCTGTCGGCGCGCAGCGCAAGGTCGTGCCGGTCGTGACGCTGCAGGCGATGGCGGAGTCGGCGCGCAGCGCCGGTGCCGGCGACGACATTGTTGCGTTGCTGGACGCGCGCATGGGGGAGGTTTATCGGGCACGTTACCGGTATGACGGCGAATGGCAGGTCGTCGACGAGCCCGTGCTGCTCAGCGCTGCCGAGGCGGCGTCCATCGATGGTCAACCGGCGGTTTGCGGGAATGGCTTGCTGGCCTATCCGGAAGCCTTTGCATCGCTTGGTGTATCAGCCTGTTTTCCCGAAATTCTGCCCCACGCCCGCGCTATTGCCGCGCTTGCCGTCACCCGGCTGGCTCGGGGTGAGTGGGTCGCAGCGCGTGACGCGCAGCCGCTTTACCTGCGTAACAAAGTGGCCCTGACCACGCTTGAACGGATGGCTGTGGCGGCCGGTAAAGCGTCAGGAGTCGCTGCATGAGTCCGGTGTCACACGGTGTGCCGCGTTATGCTGAGCCACTGAGCTTTGCACCGATGCGCGCCAATGACGTCGATGAGGTCGTTCGCATCGAGAACGATGCCTATCCCTTTCCCTGGACTCGCGGTAATTTTTTCGATTCGCTGGCCAGCGGTTATCTGGCGCAAATAGCGCGCGAGGCCGACGGACGATTGGCCGGGTACTTTCTCCTGATGCCGGCAGTCGACGATATGCACTTGCTGAACATTACCGTGCGGCCGGATCTTCATGGCCGTGGCATCGGGCGCCAACTGCTTTCCAGAATCATCGCAATGACTCGCAACGCCGGTATCGATGCCGTGCTGCTTGAGGTGCGGCCGTCCAACACGAATGCGCTGTCGGTGTACAGACATGTGGGCTTTCAGCAGATCGGTATCCGCAAGCAGTACTACCCGGCCAGTGGCGGTACACGTGAGGATGCGATCGTGATGAGGCTGGTATTGAATCCGGCATTAAATCCGGCAGCAGGAGCCTCGCCAGGTCAGGCGTGCAACGCGGGGCAGGCATGACGTCGCGGCGAATGACGCGATTGCAGCAGATGGGGCTTGGACCCGTCTGGCGCTCACGTAGCGCGCTGTCGGCGGCATCTTCTCATGAGCATGTTCAGGACTTGGTGTCGACAGCACAGCCTGTACATGCCGATTCACCTGATATTCCTTTGATAGCGGAGATGTTTGGCGGCACGACCGCCAATGTCCGAGGGCAGGGGGCAACACCCTCATCGACGGTAACGATCGATGTCAACGCAAGCAACCGAGTGCCAACCGGGTTAGCAGCGGATGGCATGCTGACTGCTTCCGATGCCAGCGGTGCCATCAGTGCCATCAGCGTGATGGATTGGGACACGCTGGAAGCGTCGATCCACAGTTGTACCCGTTGCGGCCTGTGTGAAGGACGAACGCTCGCCGTGCCCGGTGTCGGCGACCGACGTGCGCGATGGCTATTCATCGGCGAAGGGCCGGGGCGTCAGGAAGACCAGCAAGGTGAACCTTTCGTCGGTCCGGCCGGGAAGCTACTCGACAACATGATGCGTGCGCTGGGTCTGGCGCGCGGTGCGAACACCTACATTGCGAACATTGTCAAATGCCGACCAGTGGGTCCGGACGGTCGTGACCGTCCGCCAACGGCAGACGAGGTCGCTGCCTGCCTGCCTTACCTGCAGCGACAGGTTGCATTGATTCGACCCGACGTCATCGTCGCGCTCGGCAAGACAGCAGCCGTGTCACTGCTCGGGCTCAGTGATGATGTTTCTCTTGCCAGCCTGCGTGGCAAGACGCGTGACTACGCTGGCATTCCGCTGGTCATCACCTATCACCCGGCGTATCTGCTGCGTAAGCCGGTCGACAAGGCCAAGACCTGGCGTGACCTGTGCGCGGCGAAGCGCCTGGCGGATGGCGGCTGACACCGGCAGCGTGGCGGAGACTTTCCAGCAGGCGTTCCACCGTCGCTGGTCGGTACTGCGCAACCCCCATGTGCGGGCATTGGCATGGCTGCTTGACTCGCCGGATCTGCTCGACGCCAGCGCGCCGCGCTGGCAGGGCAAGATCGCTCAACTCGCGCCGAGCGCAGCGGATGCCGCGCGTGAATGGCTGATGCAACTGGAGGCCGCACCTCAGTCGCTGGAGGAGTTTCTCAACGTGCATCCACTGACCCGACTCGGTCGTTATGCCGAGAATCTGCTGGCCTGGTACTTCCGGCATCAGGGAACGCTGGTCGCTCATGGCTTGCAGGTGCGCGCTGGCAAGGATCAGACCATCGGCGAATTTGATTTCCTGCTTCGGCATGGTGACACCCTGCAGCACTGGGAGTTCGCGACCAAATTTTATCTGCTGTATTCCGACGATCCGGCAGTCGCCGGACTGCAGCGTGCCGATTATTTTGTCGGTCCGAATCTCGCCGATACGCTTGGTAAAAAAATTCGCAAGATCCTGGACCGGCAACTGCTGCTTGGCCAGCACCCTGCAGCGCAGGCTTTGTTGCCGCAGCCCTTGGCCAATGCGCAGGCCCTGATGAAAGGCTGGTTGTTTTACCGCCGCGGTGAGACGCCGCCCTTGCTGGCGGCCGGCGTATCAGCCGCCCATTGCCGGGGCTGGTGGTGCCTGCCGGATGAGCTGGAGACACATGTTGGCGAGGCGGCAGCGATTATTCCGCGCATCCGCTGGATGGCGCCGGCACGGTTGCCACTCGCGGAAGGATGGGCGGTATCAGAGATTCGGCAGGCGCTGCTTGCGGGATTCGAGCGCGACCCGATGCCGGTGATGGTCGCCGCACTGCAGCGGCAGGGAGACGAATGGCTGGAGTGCGACCGCGGTTTCGTGGTACCCCCCGATTGGCCGCGGCAGGCCGGGCAGCGGCTCAGCGCATCAACCTGATCCAGATCGCCGGAATGACCGGCCAACGGCATCAGGTACCGTAGTGTTTCTGTTCGCCGATCAGATGCAGCGAATCATACTCACGCTGATTCCTGGCATGGCGTCGCATTACCAGCCACATGATTGCTGCGACAAACACGCCGAAGAGCACGATCACGGCATTGATCTCGACGTCGTATTTCACCAGCAGCGCGTAGAGCGCGAGCATCATCAGGATCGACAAGTTCTCGCTGAAATTCTGCACCGCGATCGAGTGGCCGGCACTCATCAGCACATGGCCTCGGTGCTGCAGGAGTGCATTCATCGGCACGACAAAATAGCCGGACAGTGCGCCGATCAGCACCAGTAGCGGATAGGCCACCGGCACCGACTCGACGACAGCCATGACGCAGACGATGATCCCCATGGCGAAGCCAAGCGGCATGACGGTCAGTGATTTTTTCAGTGGCACGCGCTTGGCCGCCGCCATGGCGCCAAAAGCAACCCCAAAGGCAACCACACCCTGAAGGATGGCCGCCTGTGCCAGCGGCATGTCGAGCGCTGCGGCCGCCCACTTCAGCACGATGAACTGCAGCGTTGCACCCGCTCCCCAGAACAGCGAGGTGACAGCGAGCGAAATCTGGCCCAGCCGGTCGCGCCACAGCGTGGTGAAGCAGTGTGAGAAATCGATGACGAGCCGCCACGGTCCGTGCTCTTGCTTCGGGTAGTGCGCGGTCGTGAGCGGAATACGAAGGTTGAAGGCGGCCGCTGCCACATAGGCCAGCATCACGATGCCCAGCGCCACTTCGAGCGACATGCTGAGTTCCAGCGGATTGCCCGGCACAATTTCGGTGATCGCCGCAGCAAAGCGCGTGCTGACGAGCGCACCGCCCAGGACCGTGCCGAGGATGATCGACAGCACGGTCAGTCCTTCGATCCAGCCATTCGCCATGACCAGTTTTTCGGGAGGCAGTAGTTCGGTCAGGATCCCGTATTTGGCGGGGGAGTAGGCGGCGGCGCCGAAACCGACAACTGCGTAGGCGATCAGCGGGTGAACGCTGAAGAACATCAACAGGCAGCCGGCAATCTTCACCAGATTGGTGATGAACATCACCCGCCCTTTGGGATAGGCATCCGCGAAGGCACCGACGAATGGCGCCAGCAGCACATACGACAGCACGAAAAAGAGCTTCAGCATCGGCGTCATCCAGTCGGGAGACTGAATCGACACCAGTACGGAAATGGCAACAATGAGTAGTGCGTTATCGGCCAGCGACGAAAAAAACTGCGCTGCCATGATCGTGTAGAAGCCGCGGTTCATTCAAATGATTTTCATGCGGTGGGGCTGGCGGGAAGCTTTATACCATGAAATGCAAGGGTGGCCGCGTGAAGGCGGTCCATGCATTCTCGCTCCGGTAAAATGACGGGTTTACATCGTCTTCACTCGCGTCATTGCTGATGTCCCGTCCGCTCGTTGCAGTCACCCATATTGATGCCATGCGTTCCAATCTTGCGGTCGCCCGAGCAAGCGTGCCTGACGCCAGAGTCTGGGCGGTCGTCAAGGCCGATGCCTACGGTCATGGTTTGCAGAACGCTCTGCGCGCGTTTGAAGCGGCTGACGGACTGGCCCTGGTCGAGATCGACCGCGCCGTCCAGCTGCGCGAGATGGGCTGGCGCAAGCCCATCCTGCTGATGGAAGGCCTGTTTGACCGTGATGATTTGACGATCGTTCAGGATTATCAACTCGATACCGTTGTGCATTGCGATGAACAGCTGGCTCTGCTGGCCGAAGCGGATCGGTGCGCAATGTCCGTCCACGTGAAAGTCAACTCTGGCATGAACCGGTTGGGTTTCCAGCCGGCTCGCGTCCCTGAGGTGTTTCATGCACTCAAGGCGATGCCAGCGGTGTCGAAGGTCTCGTTCCTGACGCATTTCGCCAATGCCGACAATCCGTCAGCAGCGCTGACCCCGCAGGTGCAGTTGCAGCGCTTCCTCGATTGCACCACCGGTCTGGCGGGCGAGATCAGCCTGTCGAACTCTGCCGCGCTGATGATGGCTGGCACGTCGATTCGCAGCGACTGGATTCGTCCCGGCGTGATGCTGTACGGTGGCGTGCCCGGCAATGGCTCGCCGGCACCTTACGGACTGCGACCGGCAATGACGCTGCGAAGTGCGCTGATTGCGGTTCAGGATCTGCAGCCCGGTGACAGCGTCGGCTATGGCAGCTTGTTTTGCGCAGATGCGCCGATGCGGATTGGTGTGGTGGCCTGCGGTTATGCCGACGGCTATCCACGGCACGCGCCCACCGGCACGCCCGTGCTGGTGGAGGGCGTGCGTACCCGCTTGCTGGGCAGAGTGTCGATGGACATGCTCAGTGTTGACCTGACGCCGGTGCCTGCAGCGCGCATTGGCAGTGGCGTCACCTTGTGGGGCGAAGGACTGCCGATCGATGAAGTGGCCGAAGCTGCCGGGACGATCGGCTATGAATTGATGTGCGCGGTGGCACCGCGCGTGCGCCGCGAAGTGCAGGGCGGCTGAACCTGTTCAGGTAGCGATTACAGGCGCGGTGCGGAAGCGGAGCAATTCAACGACAGGCGCATGCCTTCAGTGGCGACCAGAGATACGGAATGGCGAAAGCAAAGACGCAATACAGCTGTACCGAATGCGGTGGCGTGAGCAACAAATGGTCGGGCCAGTGCTCTGCCTGCGGAAGCTGGAACACCCTGGTCGAGACTGGCGGCAATCGCTTTTCCAGCCAGCCGCAGGGGCTGGTACAGGGCGCACCCGTCATGAAGCTGTCCGAGATCGCGGCCGCTGATGTGCCGCGCTATCCCACGGGCATTGATGAATTCGACCGTGTCCTCGGCGGTGGGCTGGTCTCCGGTGGTGTCGTCCTGATCGGCGGGGATCCGGGCATCGGCAAATCAACGCTGTTGCTGCAGGCGCTGGCCAATCTGTCCAGGATCAAGAAAGCGCTGTACGTCAGCGGTGAGGAATCCGGTGCACAGGTCGCGCTGCGCGCGCGTCGGCTGGCGATTGATGCCGATGACTTGCAGTTGCAGGCAGAAATACAGCTCGAAAAAATTCTCAACACCCTGGCGGAACACAAGCCGCAAGTGGCCGTGATTGACTCGATCCAGACCTTGTATTCCGATGCGTTGACCTCGGCGCCGGGCTCGGTGGCACAGGTACGCGAATGCGCGGCCCAGTTGACGCGGGTGGCTAAGCAATCCGGTATCACCATCATCATGGTCGGGCATGTGACCAAAGAGGGGGCGCTGGCCGGCCCGCGCGTGCTTGAGCATATCGTCGACACGGTGCTCTATTTTGAGGGCGACACGCATTCGAGCTTCCGGCTGGTGCGGGCGTTCAAGAACCGCTTTGGTGCCGTGAATGAGCTCGGCGTCTTTGCGATGACGGAGAAGGGGCTGAAGGGGGTGTCGAACCCATCCGCCTTGTTCCTGTCGCAGCATCAGTCCGAGGTCCCCGGCTCCTGCGTCATGGTGACTCAGGAGGGGACGCGCCCGCTGCTGGTCGAGATTCAGGCGCTGGTCGATTCCTCGCATGTGCCGAATGCTCGCCGGCTGTCGGTTGGTCTCGAGCAGAACCGGCTGGCCATGCTGCTGGCCGTGCTGAACCGGCATGCGGGCGTGGCGGCCTACGATCAGGATGTGTTCATCAACGCCGTCGGTGGCGTGAAGATCACCGAACCTGCCGCGGATCTTGCGGTGCTGCTGGCAATACAGTCCTCCATGCGCAGCAAGCCGCTGCCCCGTGGTCTGGTGGCGTTCGGCGAAGTCGGGCTGGCCGGAGAGATCCGGCCTGCGCCCCGTGGCCAGGAACGCCTGCGCGAAGCGGCGAAACTCGGTTTCTCAGTGGCGCTGGTGCCCAAATCAAATTTGCCGAAGCAAGCCATCGAAGGCCTGCAGGTGATTGGCGTCGAGCGTATTGACGAAGCGATGGCGAAGGTCAGAGAGCTAGCCTAGCTGTCATCCGAGCCATCCAAGCCGTACGGGCGGCAGGGTGCGCTGGCGATCAGCGCCGCTTGGTGGACTTGATCACGGCTGACGCCGCCGCAAGGCCGCTGCGTACCGCACCCTCGATCGTGGCCGGGTAGTTGCCTTCAGTGTAGTCGCCCGCCAGCCAGAGTCCTTCATGCGACGTGGCGTTCGGCGGGCGCTGCAGTCCCGGTACGCAGTCAAAGGTGGCACGCTTTTCGGTAATCACCTTGGCCCAGGACGGCGTGGCCAGCGCCGGCATGGCGAGCGCCGTTGCCAGTTGCTGCGCAATGGCTTTGGCCAGCGCCTCGTTGCCTTCGGCCAGCGCATCACCGGAAGCGCTGACCACCACGGCCAGCAAGCCGGCCTGATGCTGATCCAGTTGCCCCCGGTCGAAGACGAACTGTCCCCAATGCTGTAACGCCGGCTCGTCGACTAACGCCAGCATCGGCGCCGGCAGCCGGACGTCGTTCGCATACTGCAGATAGCAGGTGGTGATGGGCTGGTAGCCGAAGTTAAGCGTCGCCGCAAGCCCGGCATCAATGGGCTCAAGTAGCTTCTGTGCATGAGCCGGCGAAGTGGCGACGATGACCTGCTCACAGGTTTCCGCGAGGCCATCGGTCGTTACCAGCCAGCGGCCGTCGATTGATTCGATGGCCTGCACATGCTGGCCGCAGCGCGCGTCGCCGCCGCGTTTTTCGATATAAGCGAGCGCAGCATCCGGGAACAAGGCGGACAAATCGACGCGCGGCACCAGCATGTCCGAGGCGGCGCGGCCGGCTCCCAGACTGTCACGCAATACAGCGAGGAATACCCGGGCCGACGCCCGCTCGGGGGGGGTGTTCAGTGCCGCAATACATAAGGGGCGCCACATCAGCCGGACGAGCCTGTCGGTCTGGTCGAAACGCGCCAGCAGCTCACTGACGCTGCAGTCGACATTCAGCTGCCATCCCATCCATCGCGCTGCGGTCGAAAAACGTGCAAGGGACAGCTTGTCAGCGGCGCTCAGCCCGGTGGCACGCAGCACACCCGCCAGCAGGTGCAGCGGCGCGGGCAGGCGAGGCGCCACCAAGTTCATGCCATCCGTCGCGGCGGGATAACGCATCTGCAGAGGCAGGTTGAGCAGGGTGCGCGATGGCTCCAGGCCAACCGTACGCATCAGTTGCAGGCTGTGGCGGTAGGCGCCAAGGAGAATGTGTTGACCGTTATCCAGCGCCCGCCCCTGATAATGGATGCGTCGTGCGCGGCCGCCCGGCACGCGAGCAGCCTCGTACAGGCGGACCTTTGCGCCCTGTCGCGCCAGCTCGACCGCAGCAGCGCAGCCAGCCCAGCCGGCACCGATTACGGCAATCGGCGATGAACCCATGTCAGCCGCGTACCCAGGTCTTCCACGCCAGCCAGAGCTTGCGCAGCGGCGTGAGAGAGATTTTGTGCTGCAGCACGTGGCAACCATCGCGCTCGATCTCGACCAGCAGCGTGCGATAGATTGCGGCCATGATCAATCCGGCCCGTTGCGGCCGGCGATCCTGCGGTGGCAGCAGCGCCAGCGCTTCGTCGTAGCAGCGCTGTGCGCGCTCGACCTGAAAGCGCATCAGCGACTCGAAACGCTCGCTGTGTCGGGCATTCAGGATATCGGCGGCGGGCACGCCGAACTGCTGCAACTCGGCGATCGGCAGATAGATCCGGCCGCGGCGCGCGTCTTCGCCAACGTCGCGAATGATGTTCGTGAGCTGGAACGCCAGCCCCAGTTTTTCTGCATATTGCAGCGTGCGCTCGTCGCTGTAGCCGAAGATACGCGCCGACATCAGCCCCACCACGCTGGCCACATGCCAGCAATAGCGCTCCAGCGCGACGTAGTCGAGATAACGGGTCTGCGTCAGGTCCATTTCCATGCCATCGATCACGGCCAGCAGGTGTTCACCCGTGAGGCCATAGGTGGCAAGGTGGGGCTGCAAGGCCTGCGTGACCGGATGCTCAGGACGGCCAGCGAGCATGCGCGCCACCTCCTTGCGCCACCAGTCCAACGTGGTGTGAGCAACCTGGGCTTCGCTGGTCTCGTCGACGACGTCGTCAACTTCGCGGCAGAACGCGTACAGCGCCGTGATGGCGCGTCGGCGCTCGGGCGGCAGGAACAGGAAACTGTAATAAAAACTGGATCCGCTTTGCGCCGCTTTCTGCTGGCAATATTGTTCCGGGGTCATGGGGCGGCGCTGGTTGCGAAAGGACGTGGGAGTCGGGAAGGCCTGCATCCTATACGACAAAACGCAGCGAGCGCCAGCCCAGCTGCAGCCAGTCTGCTTTGTTCAGCGTTGGCCTGCGACGGAAGACGTCATGTCCGACCGCTTCGATCTTTTCGAGGATGCGCAGACCGCCCAGGACAACGAGTCGCAACTCCCACCCCATGCGACCGGGCAGCTTGCGGGCCAGCGGCGCGCCGGCAATCATCATGCGTCGGGCGCGGTCGACCTCGAATTGCATCAATGCCCGCCAGCGCTCGTCGACATGGCCGTCAGCGATCTGTGACTCGCTGACGCCAAAACGGCGCAAATCCTCCATCGGCAGATAGACGCGCGCTTTTTGCCAGTCGATCGCAACATCCTGCAGAAAATTGATGATCTGGAGCCCGCTGCAGATGGCATCGCTTTGCGCCAGCGCGTCGGCGCGGCCCTCGCCGAACAGGCCGAGCATGATGCGCCCGACCGGATCAGCGGAGCGGCGGCAGTAATCCATCAAGTCATGAAAGCGCTCATACCGTGTTGTCGTCACGTCCTGCGTAAATGCAGATAACAGATCGCGCAGGGGAGCGGTCGGCAGGTGCCAGCTGGCCAACGTGTCGCGCAAGGCGACGAATAGCTCGGTGTGAGGTGTTTCACCGGCGTCGATGCGATCGAGCTCAACGCGGTAGGCGTCCAAGGCCGCAATGCGCTCAGCCGCAGTCGCGTCACCTTCGTCGGCCAGGTCGTCGGCGCTGCGCGCAAAAGCGTAAATGACGCGGATCGGGGCGCGCAAGTTTGGTGGCAGCAGCGGAGACGCCACCGGAAAATTTTCGTAATGCGAATTAGGCATGCGGAGGCGGCGAGAATTTTAATTCGATAGTTTTCGAATCTATCAGCTTCGCTATAATTGCTAACCTTTGAGTCATTAAGGGTCTGCCTTGGGCTGGGAGCGTTACGTCGTTATTGCGAGCGACACGCCAGCGCCAGACAGACTGCGTGAGTGACGGTCGCCAGCGGCCGCGCTGTTACAACCATGCCAGACCCGGCCAAGGCCGGCCGAATAGTAAAGGAAAAACCGTGCTCAACACCGCGACCGTCCGCCGCTCTGCCGGCGCCTGGTATGTCTCGTCTCTGCTGGTGGCCGTTATGGGCGTCGCTGGCTGCTCCAAAAAGGTCGAAAAATCCGAAGACATCCGGCCGGTACGCACGATGACGGTCGCCGCCGCCGCAGATCAGGCCGTGGCCGAACTGTCAGGCGAAGTCGTGCCCCGGTATGAGTCGCGCATTGGTTTTCGTGTGGGCGGCAAGATCGTCGCTCG
>JACCDS012216460.1_pt1 | contig 20695 bp, 17 predicted proteins | sample 7446441 | NCBI WGS metagenome assembly JACCDS01 (sample SAMN15323445, study PRJNA562643) | freshwater metagenome | isolation source: river surface water | place: USA:Blue River Watershed | collected 2017-08-17
ATCAGCGTCGGCATGAACCCGGCGCACATCCTGGTGCAGTGCCTCACCGATCCGCACTGGGGCATGGGCTATCCGCAGAGCACCATCGGCTGGAGTTTCTGGAACGCGGCATGGGCTTTGTCGAGTGAGGGCTTCGGCCTCAATCTAATCTGGACGCGCCAGCAGCCCATCGAGAGTTTCATCGGCCAGGTCATCGACCACATTGGCGGCATCCTCTACACAGACCCGGAGCAAGGCACGTTTGAGCTCAAGCTGCTGCGCGACGACTATTGGATCGACAGCCTACCGCAGTTGGGGCCTGACGAAATCGTGCGGCTGGAACGCTTCGAACGCGCCCAGTGGGGCGAGCTGCCCAATGAACTGACCGTCGTTTACACCGACTGGCAAACCGGCGGTGATGCCGCCGTCACGGTCGAGAACCTGGCCGCCATCCAGTTGCAAGGCGGCGTGATCAATCAACGCCGCGACTACCCGGGTGTGAACTACGGGCCACTGGCCGCGCGGCTGGCCTTGCGTGACCTGCGTGCCTTGGGTTCACCACTGGCCCGGATGAGTCTGACAGTGGCACGCGACACGCTGGAGCGTGCGCCGCTGCCGGGCGATGTATTTCTGCTGAACTGGCCGCGCTTGGGTGTGGATCAGATGGTGGTGCGCGTCACCGGCATCGACACCGGCACCTTGGGCGCGGCCGAGTGGCGCATCGAAGCCATGGAAGATGTGTTCGGGATGAGCAACACCGTGCTGTCGCCCCCGCCACCGCACGTCGAAGAGCCGACCATCGAACCTTTGCCGCCCGCCGTGGTGCTGGCCGTCGAGGTGCCGTATTGGGAACTGGCCCGGCGCTTGTCGCGCGCAGATCTGGCCTACCTGACCGACACGGACACCTATCTCGGTGCGCTGGCCACCGCCGGTGGCAGCGGGCAGTTGAATTGGCAACTGGCTACCGGCGCTTCAGGCGGCGACCTCACTGCCGTGGTGGGCGAGGACTATGCGCCGCTGCTGACGCTTGATGCAGCCTTGCCTGCCAGTGAGGCCGATGCCATCGGTGTACCAGTGACGGCGATCAGCCAGCCGGAAAGACTGGCCGAGGGCGACTACGCGTATCTGTTGGCCGCCAGTGGGGCGATTGCAGAGGCCGTTGCCGTCCTGGCCTTCGATGCTGCCAACGCGACCATCGATCTCGCACGCGGCGTGCTCGACACCACGCCACAAGCACATGCCTCGGGGACTCGGTTGATCGGTGTCGGCGAATGGCTGGCATCCGAAGGTGCGGAGCGGGCCCCGGGCGAATCGGTGTTCGTGGGCGCGATTCCTCGCACGTCGACCGATCAGGGCGATCCTGTGTTGGCCGCCAATGGGCAGCCGATGGTGCTGGCTGGTCGGCAGGCTTTGCCGTATCCACCCGGTCGTATCCGCCTTAGTGGCCAGACTGAGCCTGCCGTTGTGGCCGGTGATCTCAACGTCGCGTGGGCCCATCGCGACCGCACGCAGCAGACCGCCTACCTCGTGCAGCAAGACGAGGGCGATATCGGGCCAGAACTGGGCGTGACCTACACGCTGCGTATCCGCAATCGCAATGGCGTGCTGGCGCACACCGAAACGGGACTGCTCGGCACAACCTTTATCTGGACGGCAGCAGTGGCCGCGCTGGATGCCGGTGCGCTGGGTGACCGCATCACGGTGGAGATCAGTGCCGAGCGCGATGGTTTGAGTAGCTGGCAGACGCAGGTGCGGGTCATGGATCGCGCGGGCTACGGCCTGCGTTGGGGACAGTATTGGGGAGGTGTGTGATGGAGCCGCGCATCGATGTTCATCTGCTCACCCTGAACGAGCCTGCCGAATGGCGTGAGGCCTGCATCGCCAGCCTCGAGGAAGCACCGATCAGGTTGCACGTTTTGCCGGGCATTCCTGGTCGCATTGGCGAAGCACGCGCCGCTGGCTATGCACAAGGCACGCTGCCGCTGGTGTCCTTTGTCGATCCTGATGATCTGTACGAAGCCAGTGCCTTCATACAACTGGCCGACGCGCTGGATGCCTGCCCGCAGGCCGTGATGGCCTACACCGACGAAGCACTGACCGACGAAAACGGCCAGGACATCGCCGTGCGGCGTCTGGCCTACAGTCGTTGGCAACACGCCAACAGCGCAAGCCACGTGCACGGCCTGATCGTGATGCGTCGATCCGTCGTCGAAGCCGTGCTCAAGGAAACCACCGACCTCAACAACTTCGCCGACTGGCTGCTGACCCTGCTCGTGGCCAAACGCGGCGGCGTGCTCTACCTGCCCATCGTTGGGCGGCATTGGCGACAACACCCGCAGCAAAGCCATCGCACCGGCGACCCGGACGCTGTCCGGCGCATTCGCCAAGCATCGAATCTCTGGAGATAAACCATGTCATCAACCGATCCGAACCTTGGACTCAACTACGGCTGGACGCTCGGCGAGAGCGGCTGGGACACCGGCATGGACGCCAACCTCAAGCGCCTCGGCGCTGTGGTCGGCCTGTCCGTGAAAGACCGCGACCTGACCACGCCACCTGCCAGCCCCGCCAACGGCGACCGCTACATCGTGCCTGCGGCTGCCACGGGCGTGTGGGCGGGCAAAACCAACCAGATCGCGGTGCGCATTGCCGATGCCTGGGAGTACCACTCGCCCAAGATCGGCTGGCTTTGCTACATCGAGGACGAGGCCAAGCTCTCGGCCTACAAGCCCACCGGCTGGAGCGCAGGCATCGCCATCTAAATTTCCATCCCTTCGCAACCACCAGAAATCCGCCCACGAGGCGGGTTTCGCATTTCTGGAGACAGCAATGACCGAACCCGAACAACAACAGCCTGCGCTCGTCGAGAACATGCTCCTCTTGCGCCGCGAGGACTTCGACGAACTGCTGGACCGCGCCGCTGAACGCGGAGCCGAGCGTGTCCTGACCCACCTTGGCCTGGAAAACGGCCACGCCGCACGCGACATCCGCGAACTACGCGACCTGCTGGAAGCCTGGCGTGATGCCCGACGCACGGCCTGGCAGACCACCGTCAAGGTCATCACCACCGGCATCCTGGCAGCACTGCTCGTTGGCGCAGCCATCAAGTTGAAACTGATGGGAGGCCCGCAATGATCGAGACACTGCTGGGTGGCCTCCTCGGCGGGGCCTTCCGTCTCGCACCTGAAATCCTCAAATGGCTCGACCGTAAAGGCGAGCGTGGCCACGAACTGGCGATGCAGGACAAGGCGCTGGAGTTCGAGAAGATTCGCGGCGTACAACGGATGTCGGAAATCGGCGCGGGTGCCGACGCCGCGTGGAATGTCGGGGCCATCGAAACCCTGCGCGAAGCCGTTCGCTCCCAAGGCGAGAAGACCGGCGTGCGCTGGGCAGACGCCTTGTCGGTCAGCGTGCGACCGGTGATCACCTACTGGTTCATGGCTTTGTACTGCGCTGCCAAGACTGCCGCATTTGCGGCCGCAGTGACTGCAGGTGCTGGCTGGGGCACGGCCATCCTGTATGCCTGGACGGAAGCGGATCAGGCGCTGTGGGCCGGGGTGTTGAACTTCTGGTTCCTCGGGCGCGTGTTCGACCGAGTGCGGCCGTGATTGAGGTACCCAAAGCGGCTATCGAGCTGGCCAAGCGCTTTGAGGGATTCGAGCGCAAGGTGAAACGCGGAATCGAGATCACTGCCGTTCCCTATATCTGCCCAGCAGGGTTCTGGACGATTGGGTACGGTCATCTCTGCGATCCCAAGCACCCGCCGATCACGGAGGCAGAGGCTGAGGTCTATCTAGCGCGGGATCTGCAGACCGCACTGGCGGCGACGCTGCGCTACTGCCCGGTGTTGGCCACCGAGCCCGAGAGCAGGCTCGCTGCCATCGTGGATTTCACGTTCAACCTTGGCGCTGGGCGGTTGCAGACATCGACGCTGCGGCGGCGCGTCAACCAGCGGGACTGGACTGCCGCCGCAACGGAACTGCGGCGCTGGGTCTATGGCGGGGGAAAAGTGCTGCCGGGACTCGTCACGCGACGGGAGGCTGAGGCCGTTTGGCTGCTGCGCAACGTGTGATTTCTAACCGCGCAGAAGAGCTTGGCTTCGCCGCCGAACAGCGCGTTCATGTCATCCATGCCAACACGGAGTATCAACCATGAGTAACCGATTCAAGCACGCCGTCATTGACGACGTCACCTCGCACAACATTGACGCCACCTTGCAAGACAACCTGCTTGACCTGTTCGAGTCGGCCATGATGTCGGTGGCCACGACGCTGGTGCGCGAGGCCAAATTCGACACCACCGACTTCGCCACCGCCAAGGGGCGCGGCTGTGAGGGGTTCACGTTGCTGGTGAGCCGAACGTGCGCCGACTCGCGCGACGGCTGGTTCGGGGCGTTTCAGCGTGGCGATGGACGCCTCGACGTGCTCGGCCATCTGGAATAACCCGTCAGTCCCCCGTCTCGGGAACATCCCAGTCCGCCGGGCGCGCCTCGCCGGTCTGGTAGAACTGTTTCACCAGCTTCACGTACTCCAAAAAGTCCCGGTTCTCCGTGGCCAGCCGATTGGCCATGTCCCAATCGATCTCGTCGCGCTCACGCGCCGGAATCAGCACCTGACTGTCGGCAGGGTTGTCGACGTCCAGCTTGATGAAGCCAATGCCGTGGGCCGCGAAGAGCATCCGCAGTTCCTTCAGTGTGTCGGTGCCGCCGATTTCCGCAGCGACCAGATAACCGAAGTTGGCCCAGGACGAGTTCGATACGGCCTGAAAAAAGCACTCGCGCACGTTCGAACGATTGATCAGCAGCTTGACCTCGAACGACCACAACTTGGTACGCTTGTCGGAATACTGGTTGACGCAGTCGCGCACCTCCTGATGCCAGTCCGCGCCCAAATCCTCCATGCCGACCACGTCCGGGTACAGCCAGCGATTGCCGTTGGGCCCGCGCTTGTTGGACGAACGCTTCTCGTCGATGCGTTTGGAGAAGACGCCGAACTCCTCCCACAGGTATTGCGACAACAAGGGGTACAGCGCGTGTTCGTCAATCTTTAACGCACTGGCATCTGCAGCCGCCGACGTACCTTCGCTTTCCACCGCCGCCACTTCGGCGCTGTCCGAGCGCTCCGAATAGTAGTACTTGCGCGGCCGTCCCTCTGTCGTTTTCAGCTCTGGGTGCTTCGTTTGCATGCGCGGGCGCTGCGAACTGATTTCTGCGACGAGCTGCTGCACCAGATCCGCATCAGACTTGATGTAGTCCCCACGGCTGTTGGCCCGCTTTTCCTGGCACTCATCCGGATAGGTGGCAAATACCCATTCTGCAATTTGCCGAGCAGTGAATTTTTCCTCGGGGCGTTCCTTCAGGTAGCCGATGACGGCCTTTGCGAGATTTAATGCCATTTCAATACCCCCTCAGAGCCTGAACAACTTCTTGACCTCATTCTCAGCCGTTACCGGCATCTGGTCTTTCTCGCATTGCCTGACCTTGGCCACAATAGTTTTTGCACGCGTGATTTCATTATTGACTCGTTGCGAGTAAGACGAGTCGGTGCTCAGATTGTCGATTACCGAAAACAGGTAGTCCTTTTGATTCGACTGGAACCAGAAGCCCTGACCACAAATCCACTTCTCCATCGCAAATGAATCGAATGGAAATCCGCTGGCCGCATTCCAATATTTCATCAGACGAATAGTTGGCTTGATCAAAGAGTTGTTGTCCTTGTTCTTTGCTTCAAGCGTGGCGTTGAAGTCGTTCGGATTCGTGGTCATCCAACCGCCTGACCCGTTGGGAATCTGAAGCTCGCCGAGCCACGTTTTTGTCGCGGGCACCAGATCGAACTTGATGTGGTTCAACTCGAGAACAATGGTCGGGCTGGACTGATAGATTTCCGATGAGCCGTACCGTTTTTCGACAAAAGCCTTCAACCTATTCAGGTAAGTCTGCGGCGTGGCGCTGCCATCGCTGAAGACCACCATGTAATCAATATCGGACTGTTCGTCCATTGAGCGAGGCAGGATCGTGCCTCGCGTTGAAGAGCCGAATCGGAAATGCTGCGCAATTACGCCGCTGTCAAAGTGCAGCGCCATCCGCGATTGAAGTGTTGTGATCGAAGTCGTGATCGACGACTGCTCAGTTGTGGAGAGCACGGCACTGCTGGCCGTGTCCGTCAGAAAACTCAATACCGACATCTTGTCATTTATCCTTGTCCACTTTGTGGGTGGCTTCGCCTTCTTCGATGCCTTTGCGTGCAGCGACAAATGCGCGTCTTGGAATACTTGGGCTCTTCTGGTTCAGCTCATTGCGTGCAGAGGAAAGGGCCTTCAATCTCTCAGGAAGCTCGCCCAGCCGACTCGTATCAAGCAATTCGATCTCGCGGAAAAAGCGGGCTTCATTCCGAAGAGCCAAAAACTGTCCGGCAGCGGCCCGGTGCATTGCAGCGCGCTCGTTGGGCTTGAGAAAGGTCATCAAACCGGTCAGTAGCGACGCCAACAAGGTGAAGGCACTGGCCCACTCAGGTTGGCTTTTGACCAATGCAGCACCTGCAATCGCACCAAGAGCGGTTGCTGGCACACCCAGCCAGTAGTTGCGGCGAACCCATGTGTCTTCGGCGTTGAAATGCCCCTTGCTCGAATACAAGGCGTCTTCTTCCAGCCGCTCAGCCTCTCTGCAAAGCGCAGAAATCTTGGCTTGATCGGTTGTTTGGATCGGGTTCATCGGAATTCTCTTCATCACGCCAATCCGAAATACCGTTCGAAGAAAGCGGCAAGTTTGTCCAGCACCGTCTGCTTCTTGGCTGCGTGGCCATTGTTCTTGGAAAACCGCGATACCGGCGGCAGGATCTTGGTGATGGCAGTACCGGTTGCCGAGATGCTGCCGTCGCGGAAGGCATTGCTAATGAATTCACGTGCCGCCTCGGCATTGAGGTTTTCCTCCGCAATGATGCGTTCCAGCTCCTCGGTCTTTTTCGCCGCAACGAAGGCTTGCCACTGCGCGTCCACCTTGGCCTTGGTGTTCACTGAATCGACAAACTGTTCGATGAGGTCTTTCTTGTTGCGCAGGCCAGGGCTGGAATTGATGGCGCGTTCGATGGTGGCGCGGATTTCCTTATCGTCGCCCGAACCCTTTTTCTTCAGGTACTGCTCGACCAAGAGCAGGATGTAGTCAACATTGATTTCAACCTGCTTGATGAGCTCGATCTCGAACACCACATCGTCGTTGATTGACTCCTTCTCGGCAGCCGACGTCGCCCGGAATTCTGCGTACAGGTTCAAATACAGGCTCTGGTAGTCCTGAAATTCGCGCTCGGAGAGGATTTCGTGGCCAGCGAAATCATCGAAGGCCGTGAGGATGTTCTTCAGCCGCAAAATCGAGCCGAACAGCTTGATGAATGCCTTTTGTGCTGCCTCGCCAACAATGGCTTTTCCGAGTGGGAATCCAGCCGTGAGTTCTCCGACGCGCTTTTCGTAATCCTTGTAATACTCGGCGTAAGGTTTCAAGAGAACGATGCCCTTGGCATCCTTGTTGCCAAACAGGGCGAGCGCGTCGTTGGTTTCCTGCTCCAAATTCCGGAAGGAAACAATGTTGCCGTAGGTCTTGACAGAATTGAGAATGCGGTTGGTACGCGAATAGGCCTGGATCAAGCCGTGAGCCTTCAGGTTCTTGTCCGCCCACAGTGTGTTGAGCGTGGTGGCATCAAAGCCGGTCAGAAACATGTTGACCACGATGACGATGTCCAGCTCACGTTTTTTCAGGCGCTGCGACAAGTCCTTGTAGTAGTTCTGGAACTTGTCTGCCGAGGTGTCGAAGCTGGTGCTGAACAGTGCGTTGTAATCCTGGATCGCGACATCCAGAAAATCCCGCGAGCCTTGATCCAGCCCCTCGGTTTCGAAGTCTTCCTCGCCGAGCAGGCCATCACTTTCATCTTCATTCGCGGCAAAGCTGTAGATCAAGCCCACCTTGAGCCGCTGGGCCTCGGGCAACTCCTTTTGCTGTGCAACGAATTCCGCGTAGTAACGCTTGGCGGCATCAATGGACGCACAGGCGAACAGCGAATTGAAACCAGCCAGCCGTTTGCCATCGTGGCGGTATGTGCTGGCACGCTTGGTTTTCTGGTCGAAGTGCTCGCGGATGTAGCCCACGATCTGTGTGATGCGCTCCGGCGCTAGCAGCGCCCGTTCGGTGTCGATGGCCGACACCTTTTTGTCTTTGATGCCCGCAGGCAATTTGATCGTGTTGATGTAGTCGATGCGAAACGGCAGCACGTTCTTGTCGTTGATGGCATCGACAATCGTGTAAGTGTGCAGCTTGTCGCCAAAGGCCTGCTGCGTGGTGCGTCGCAGCGGGTTACCTGTGGTGCCGGAGTTCTCGGCAAAGATCGGCGTACCGGTGAAGCCGAACAGGTGGTACCGCTGGAACACGCGCGTAATTTCGGCGTGCATGTCGCCGAACTGGCTGCGGTGGCACTCGTCGAAGATCACCACCACGTGCGCGTCATACACCGGGTGTTTCTTGTTCTTGACGACGAAGCGGGAAAGCTTCTGGATGGTGGTGATGATGATGCGGGCGTTCGGGTCTTCCAGCTGCTTTTGCAGCACAGCCGTGGATGTATTCGAGTTGGCTGCGCCCTTCTCGAAGCGCTCGTATTCGCGCATGGTCTGGTAGTCCAGATCCTTTCGGTCCACCACGAAGAGCACCTTGTCGATATCTGGCAAGCCCCGGGCAAGTTGCGCCGCCTTGAAGCTGGTCAGCGTCTTGCCGCTGCCGGTGGTGTGCCAGATGTAGCCGCCCGCCGCGACGGTGCCGAGCTGCTTGTGATTGGTGGCTGTGGCGATGCGCTGCAAAATGCGCTCGGCGGCCACGATCTGGTAGGGCCGCATCACCAGCAGCTTGCGATCCACATCGAACACGCAGTATTTGGTGAGGACGTTGAGCAGCGAGTGCTTGGCGAAAAAGGTTTTCGTGAAACCTGTCAGCTCAGTGATGGGCTGGTTTTTCGCGTCGGCCCACCAACTGGTAAAGGAGAAGCTGTTGGAGGTCTTGCTTTTGCTGCGCTTGGCGGACTGTTCCTTCAAATGCCCGTCACGCACTGTGTTGCTGTAATACTTGGTCAGCGTACCGTTGCTGATGACGAAAAGCTGCACGTACTCGAACAAGCCCGAGCCCGCCCAGAAACTGTCGCGCTGGTAGCGGTTGATCTGGTTGAAGGCCTCGCGGATGTCCACGCCCCGACGCTTCAATTCGATATGCACCATCGGCAGGCCATTGACCAGCACCGTCACGTCATAACGGTTGGCACGAGCGCCTTCGACTTCGTACTGGTTAATGACCTGCAAGGCGTTGTTGTGGATGTTGGCCTTGTCGATCAGGTAGATGTTCTTGGTGCTACCGTCGTCGCGCTTCAAGACCTGCACATGGTCTTCCTGAACGCGTGCGGTCTTTTCCAGGATGCCGTCATTCGCGCCTGCAATGCAGGTGCTGAAGAATCGCTCCCACTCTGCATCCGACAGGGTGACCTTGTTGAGCTTTTCCAACTGGCGGCGGAGATTGGCTACCAGCTCAGCCTCCGATGTGATGGGCAGGTAGTCATAGGCCTGCACCTGGAGCTGCTTGATGAAGTCCTTTTCCAGTTCAGCTTCGGACTGGTATGCCGCCTCGCGCACTCCCAGGGCTTCGGGCTGAAATTCGGCGACAACCGTGCTCTCGTTAGACAGCGCAATCGGCTCGTAGCGAAAGGGCATGAGGTCTTCGCTCATGTTGCTTCCTTGAACGTGAGCAGCCGGTCGCGGTAATGCTCATACTGCTGACGGCGGGCTTTGATTTCGGCGGGTAGGCCGCTCGTCAGGTCATTCACCAGCGCATCGAATTTATCGAGGATGGCGACTATGCGTTCCTGCTCTTCAATGGGCGGAACGGGAATCGTGAGTTTTGCCAAGCTCTCGCCAGACAGACGCTTGACCTTTGCGCGGGCGACAAACTTGTTCTTCTCTGCATTCAGTCGTTCCGTCTGGAAGCAGTACGACACGAACTTCGGATTCATCGAGTGCTGAAAAGTAAAGCAGTCGTCGTGAATCGCGACCTGCTCGGTGCCAAGCCAAGCAACCGCTTTGCCGACATCCTCGACCGTTTCACCGACCGCAGCGATAACGATGTCACCCGGTTTTGCAAAGCGCAGGCTCGACGCCATGTCCGGCCGCACATGCGAGACAGCCGCCGACGCCGAGGTTCCGTGTCGGGTATAAATGTCAGCGTAGTGGATGCAGCCGATTCCTTCCTGGACATAATCGTCCTTGGTGAATCGACGGCCGCGCGTGAATTTTCCAATCTCACCCATGGTCATCCACCTTATACTTGCTTGCTTGCTTGCTTGCTTGCTTGCTTGCTTGCTTGCTTGCTTGCTTCAGCGTCCGTGCGTTCGCCGAATGTCAAGAGCGCGTCGCGGTAGTACTTGTACTGCCGCCGACGCGCCTCCAGCTCCGCCTCCAGCTCCGCCTCCAGCTGGGTGAAGGTGTCAAGCACTTTCACAATCTCGCGCTGCACTTCAAGCGGCGGAACTGGAATCCTGATTTTTGCAAGACTCTTTGCCGAAACGTCGATGACCTTCGTGCCTGTCGCGTGCTTTTTCTTCTCTGCGAAAAAGTGTGGTGTTTGCAGGTAGTAAGAGAGGTATTTCGGATCTTGGTCGTGCTTCAGGACCGTGGCATGCCCGCCCGTGACGATCTGCGTTTCTCCGATCCACGCAACCGCCTTGCAAACATCCTCGATGTTCTCGCTGGTGTTGGTAATCACCAGATCGCCAGGATCGACCTTGGCGAGTTTTTCGGCTTTTTCTGCCGGAACAAAGGACTTTGTCTCCGCTGTCCAGATGCCGTAATAGGTGTAAATCTGTCCGTAATGGATGCACCCAACCCCAGACTCCACGAAATCGGCCTTCGGCATTCCGTTGCCGCGCACCAGTTCGCCGAAGTCACCAATAGCCCTGAAGTCAACGCCGTTTGGGCATAGCTTTGCAATCAGGTCGTCGATCTGGCTCATACTTGTTCTCCTTCCAGATCGGCCACAATGGCATCGATCTGCTCCCTTAATTCCGCTTGCCGTTCCACGATACGGCTGATTTTGGCGTTGAGTACCCGAATATCCACTGCCTCGCGCTCGTCTTTCTGCTCAACGTAACTGGACACGGCGATGTTGTAGCCGTTGGCAGCAATATCGCCGTTCTCGACCAGCCGTGCGAAGTGCTCAATGCTCTGGCGGCCGGTGAAGGCATCGAGGATTTTTTGCTGGTGTTCGGGCAGTAGCTTGTTCTTGTTGCCGCTGCGCACGAATTCGGCACTGGCATCGATAAACAGCGTGGCGTTATCGTGCTTGGATTTCTTCAGGACGATGATGCAGGTGGCAATCGTGGTGCCGAAGAACAGGTCGGGCGGCAGCTGGATCACGGCATCGACATAGTTATTGTCGATGAGGTACTGGCGGATTTTTTGCTCCGCTCCACCGCGATAGAGTACGCCGGGAAACTCGACAATCGCCGCCGTGCCGTTGACCGCCAGCCAGCTCAGGATGTGCAGGGTAAAGGCGAGGTCGGCCTTGCTCTTGGGGGCGAGCACACCCGCAGGGGCAAAGCGCGGGTCGTTGATGAGCAGCGGGTTGGCATCGCCATCCCATTTGATCGAGTACGGCGGATTGGAGACGATGGCTTCAAACGGCTCGTCATCCCAGTGCGCTGGATCGGTAAGCGTGTCGCCATGGGCGATGTGGAATTTTTCGTAGTTCACATCGTGCAGGAACATGTTGATCCGGCACAGGTTGTAGGTGGTCAGGTTGATCTCCTGCCCATAGAAGCCCTGGCGCACCGCGTCATGGCCCAAGACCTTCACGAAATTGAGTAGCAACGAGCCAGAGCCGCAGGCGGGGTCGTAGACCTTGTTGACCTCGCTTTTGCCGACCACGGTGATGCGGGCCAGCAGTTCGGAGACCTCCTGCGGCGTGTAGAACTCACCGCCCGACTTGCCAGCGGTGGAGGCGTACATCTGCATCAGATATTCGTAGGCGTCGCCGAACAGGTCGATGGTGTTTTCCGTAAACCCGCCATCGCTGCTGGCCAACGGCAGGTCGCCGATGGCGTCGAGCAACTTGACCAGTTTTTCGTTGCGCTTGGCCACGGTGGGGCCGAGCTTGCTGCTGTTGACATCGAGGTCATCGAACAGGCCCTTGATGTCGTCCTCGGAATCGCTGCCCGTGGCCGAGCCCTCGATGTCGGCAAAGATGCGTGAGAGCGTTTCGTTGAGGTTGGCATCATGCCGGGCGCGGGCGCGCACGTTGGCAAACAGTTCGGACGGCAGGATGTAAAAGCCTTTTTCCTTCACCGTCTCGGCACGACCGAATTCGGCATCGTTATCTGAGAGTTCTGCGTAGTCGAAGTCCGGGGTGCCCGCGCGGCGCTCCTGCTCATTGAGGTAGCTGGTCAGGTTCTCCGAGATGAAGCGGTAGAACAGCATCCCGAGCACGTAGGTTTTGAAGTCCCATCCATCGACGCTGCCGCGCAGGTCATTGGCGATGCGCCAGATGGTTTTGTGCAACTCGGCGCGTTCGAGTTCTTTGTTGTTGCTCACGATGTCAAACCTCCCGCCGTTACCGCAGCAGCAGGAAGGCTGTTGTCAGCTGCAATCTCAAGATTCCAATGCGTGCTCAATACGTTTACAAGGCGCTTTTGCCGTGCAGTCAGCAGCGTGGGCGTCCACTCGCTTTCTGATCTGACTTCCTGCGTCAGCACGAAGGGTGAAGCGGTGCCCTTGCCTCTGAAGTAGGCATCTTTCTTCTTGGCAAAGTCGTAATTGCTGGCAGACGAGTTCTTGTTCCTATCCAGCGGAACCAGATTGGCCAAACGGTGCGTCCAGCCATCGCGCTCGTCGTCATCCGGGAACCACTTGATCCAGTCCGAACCGTCGGGCGGTGTTTGCGGAAGGACGTGCTCCAGCGACACGGCATCTTGGAGCTGCACGCCGGGGGCGCGCACCAAGGACTCAAGACGCAAGACGAGCGCCATCCGTGCCTTGGGCAGATCGTCGTACACGTCTCCATCGAGTGCCGCGACGAACTTGCGCTTTTGCGCGTCTGTCAGTGCCAGTGTGGTGAGCGCAACCAGATTTCCCTTGAAGGTCTCCGGTTCGATTTCCTTGGTGAGCGCAGCGTAGGTTTCGATGCGCTCGTTGATGCCGACCTTGGTGACCAGCAGGAAGTAGGTCAGGCGTTCCAGTGACTGGAAAAATTCGGCAAGCAGTTTGGGCTGCTGCCGGAAGCGCTTGAAATAAACAAGTGCTGGGGGCACCCAGTCCTTGAAGTCCACACGATTGAGCCACGACAAGTGCTCGTTGATGGTTTCAGCGTGCTCGGTGGCCTCGAAGTCGGCATCGCGCACGAAGTCCCACACTTCGGCATAGGGTTTGATGACCTTGTCGACGAGGTCGATAGGGGCCTTGTACTCGGTGACGTGCTCCTGGAACTCCTTGACCAGGATGTACTTCTGCTTCTTCTTGGCATAGATGCTGCGAATGTGGCCAAACAGGTCACCGAAGGCGTCGCGACCCAGTGAGCTTTCGATCCGGCTCCACTCTTTCGCGTATGCGCGGCTTTTGACTTCGCCTGCCGTGGTACGGATCAGGCCAAGCACCTGCGCCTTGATGATGTCGATTGGCGCGAGGTCGAGCCCCCGATTGTTGAGTACGGAGAAGATGCGGTATGCGGCTTCGAGGTCGGGCGTGGAGATGACAACCAGCGAACAGTCGTTGGCGAGGAACTGCCACAGCGCGATCAGTTCGGCAGGCGGAAGCGCCTTGGCCTTTTCGAGCAGCAGCGTGGCGTTTTCACGGTAACGCAGACGGCTGTCTTTCAGCTTGTCCGTACTGGCGACCAACTGTGCGATGCCACCCGGTTCCTGAATGTTGGTGCGGAAGAAGTCGGCATCCTCCTCGCGAGCTGTCAGGCGGTACTCGTTCTTCTCGCCCAGACTGACCTTGCCCTTTTTATAGAGGAAGTCGGTGATGTCGTCTGCCGCATCCGGCATCACGGTGCGCAGCACAGCAAAAAGCATCGTGAGCGTGGACAAGCGCTGCTGGCCATCGACAACCGACGACTTCGGGTCACGGTCATTTTTGATCAGAACAATGCTACCGAGGAAGTATTGGCTGCTGGCCCCCGAGACGCGCGCCTCCTGCATCGCCGAGTACAGATCATCGAACAGCTCTGTGGCCTGCTCGATTGTCCAGGCGTAGGGGCGCTGGTAGTCCGGAATCTCGAACTGGTAGCTGCCTTCGAAGATCTCTCGGATCAGTTTGTCGTGGGCTTCAAGTGTCTTGGCCATTCTTGCGCTTTCGCTCTCTTTTATTTCAATCGGCTATTCGAACAGCCGTTTCTGCTTGACGATGTAGCCCGCAGGTTTCTTCTGTTTTTCTAATACGCCTTCTTCAACCAGACGCTGCAACCATGCCTTGGCCTGCGCGTTGGAGACGTCCAGCGCTGCGGCCACTTCGGCGTCCTTCATCGGCGTGGTCAAAAGCTGCTGGATCAATGCCCGAACAGCTGAAAAGAGCAACTCGGCTGGGGCTATTTCTGGCTGCAGCTTCTCTGAGGCTTCGCTTGCTGGGACTTCCGCATTTGAGACGGCTAGTGGCGGCTCTTCGGACACCAATGCGGGCGGTCTCGTATCTGAATCAACCTCGGCAGGCACAGAAGGTTCTTCCTCGACCTTGGACACAGGCACGGTATCGCGCACATCGGGTGCCACTGCCGTGGTGTTCACTGCAGGTGTTCCGTCAAACAGCGACAAGCCAACCTGTGAAGAGGTGGCTGTTGACGGAGTAGGCAAGTTGAACACTTCTTCGAAAGAATCGGCGTCTCGCGGATTTGGCCAGGGCAGCGCACCTTTGTTTCTCAGGGCGTCTAGTCCGGCGGACGATTCGCCTGTTGATCGAACAAAGACAGGAACGAACTTGAGTTTGTCGAGTTGTTCTACCGCACCAGCCCAAGTCCCCCCTTTATTAACATCAGAACTCACCACGAGGGAGGAGTCGGCCAATGCATAAATCAGCTTGTTCCGCTGCATGGCATTTCCGACGTTGAACCCAGCGCTCGGGTCGTAGGGGGATATCAGCACCAATTGACCATCAAGCAGCAAGTTGCGGTGCTCGCGGTTCATGGAGGTCTTTTCCAGACTGTCTGCCAGAACCCCGCAGACCTTCCCCCCCGCTTCAAGCGCTCCACGCATGGCGGCCTGATCGATACCCTTGGCACCGCCCGAAACGAGTGTGCGGCATGCCCGAGCAGCCAACCGCCCGATTGACATGGTGTAGTCAATCAAGGCGTCGTCCACGTGGCGCGAGCCGACAACGGCGAGGCCACCTGTTTCCAACAACGTCATATCGCCACAGCCATAGAGCACTGCAGGGGCATCTTCGCGAAGACGAGCCTTCAGGCGACGCGGATACTCGGCATCGGCCCGGCTGACCACCCAGATGGCGCGTGCTTGCCAGCGTTCGATCACTTGGCTCAGCAGAAATCCGCGTCCCAACAATTTCTGTAGTCGGCTCTCGTCAATCACCGGTTGGCACGCACGCAGGATCTCAGTCGCGTCCGGCGAGACAAGATCAGCTGGTTGACGCTGGATCTCGCGCAAATGACGTGCGAGACGTTTGTATTCACCTGGCGACAGGAGATCGGATGATGTCGTGCTACGTCCAGCAATGAGGGGCGCAGTCAGTAGCAGGATTGCCTGGGTGTTGGGTGAAAGAACTGGCGTCATTCGTCGTGCCCCGTCTGTGAAAGGGCCATCGGCCAAACTGCGCCACTGCCGCTCTTGCGAAGGAGCCACGCCGACACTGTTAGCGTCCAGCGTGAGTCCACCATGTCATCAATCAAGAGGACTGGGCCGGGAGGAATAGGCTGGCCGTTAAGTGCAAGCGAGCCATCGATGTTGCGCGCCTGCTGTGTACTGTTTGCCATTGTTTTCTGTTCAGGTCTTGCGTCGGTTTTCGCGATGACCATATGAAACGGTAGATCCAGCGCAGCAGCCAAGCGCTGAGCGAAATCCGGAACCAAGTCGGGATGCCGGAGCGAAGGAACACAGGTCACCCAGGTGGGGGCTGGTTGCGGATTCCACTCAGTGATCATCTTTATGCAGGCAGCCACAAGATCATCGGAAAAACGGCTGTCGTGGTATTTGCCCTGCCGAACCAAGCCACCCCAACCAGCATCGCCCCAGACGCAGAGTGCCTTCCCGGGCTCGGCTTGATGAGCAGGTGCGATGAAACCCTTCACGCCGTACTGAGGCATCCCACCATCAGGCCATTTTTTGCGCGGCTCGATGGGCAGGCTGGTTCGACGAAGAAATGCGACGGCCGCTTTGATCAGTTCGGTATCCACCGTTGTAGGCAGTGGAGGCAAGGCCGGGGCGGTGACAGCGCTTGGATCACCGTCGAGCGCACCAATCAAAAAGCCCATGTGTTCACCAAACGGCAGACTGACGTAGTCCTGCATTTGTTGGTGCTCGTCTCGCCGAAGTGCCGTTAGACGCTCCGCACGATCCCAAAATGCTTCGTTCAGGGTTGCAGCCGTGAGCTGCCACTTGCTGCCTTGCTTGGCAATGGGAGCCGGTGCTTCCAGAGAGAGTAATGCAATCGTTTTCTCGATGCGCCCCTTGCTAAGATTGACGCGGGTCAGTAGCTCGGGTACGGACAGACCGTGGGGATCTTCTTCAAGTGCGCCCAAAACATCAGCGACTTCTTGGCGGGTCGGAAAGGCGCTTCGGATAAACCAGTCGGTGATGTCAGACTCTTCCTCGCCACTGAGCAGCACGCCATAGGCGGAATCCAGCGCTCGTCCTGCGCGACCAACCTGCTGGTAGTAGGCGACGACCGAGCCCGGCATCTGATAGTGAATGACAAACGCCAGATCGGGTTTGTCGTAGCCCATGCCCAATGCTGTCGTCGCAACCAGCGCTTTGACTTGATTGTTGAGTAACGCCTGTTCCAGTTGCTCGCGGCGATCACCGGTTTCTCCGGTATATGCTTCCACGTTGAAGCCTTGGGTTTTTAGCCAATCTGCGACCTGATTGGCATCCCTTACCGTCAGCGTGTAAATGATACCGTGGCCCTGCAGCGTGGCGAGTTGCTCGGCCAGCCATGCAAGGCGCTCGGCTTGGCTTGGCAAGCGGATGGTCTGCAAAGAGAGCGAGGTGCGATTGAGATCACCCCGCGACACGTCCAGCTTTGGCCCAAGGACCGCAGAGAGGTCATCCATCACCCTGTTGTTCGCCGTCGCCGTAGTAGCAAGGAGCCGAAGATTGGGGGGCAGCGTCTTGACGATGCGCTCCAGCAGTCGGTAGTGAGGGCGGAAATCGTGCCCCCAGTCGGAAATGCAATGCGCTTCGTCGATGACCAGCATGGAAATCTGTGCGGCGATACCCGCCAAAACCTGGGTGCGGAAGCGCTCGTTTGCCAGCCGCTCGGGCGAGATCAACAGAATGTCAATTTCCCCGTTGGCAAGTTTGCCTTCGACTGCCGTCCAGTCGTCCATGTTGTCGGAATTAATCGTGGCGGCGCGAACGCCCATCCGCTCTGCTGCTGCAATCTGATTTCGCATCAGCGCCAGTAACGGCGAGATCAATAGTGCGGGGCCTGCGCCAGCTTCCCGCAACAATTTCGTCGCGATGAAGTAGACAAAGCTCTTACCCCACCCAGTCTTCTGCACGACCAACAAACGGCCTTTGCCTTCGACAATATGGCGAATGGCATCTTCCTGGCCGTCTCGGAAGGTTGCGTCAGCACGCCCGGAACCGATGCGGAGCAGTTCCAGTGCGTATTTAGGATCGTAGGCCACGTTATTGTTCCCCCTTGTTGTGGTCGGGTGATCGGTAGCCCGGAGCCAACACAGCATTCTTGACGCCGTAAAGCGCCAAATGATCTTTCAGCCAAAGTCTGTACTCGTGACCCTGCAAGCTGTGGTCTGGCGAGGCATCGACGCTCCAACGCTGGAGCATGTAGCCAGCGACTGCCGCACGGACGCGCATGCGAATCGAACCATCTTTCATCCCGTAGTCCATTCGAATGATCTCGGGACGGTTCAAGCGCGGGTGAGGTACCAAGTCCAATTCGACGATCCGAGTCCACTGGATGTCGTTGTCTGGACGCTCGTTGGCCTTGGGCTCCTCATCGAGCAATGACGGTGTTTCGATGCGGGTGACGACGAAGTCCCGGAACTCGCCGCTCTTGCGATCAAAGGCCCGGACGTGCCAGCGCAGGCCGGTGTCGACCAAGGCGAAGGGCACGATCACCCGTTCAGACTCGCCGCTGCTCATCGAGTGGTAGCGGATGGCCACAGGACGCTTGGCGTGGATCGCGCGACAGATCGGTGCCAGTACATCCATGCGGGGACTACTCAGTGCAGCTGGTGATTCGCAAGGAAGCATTGGCCGCGACTCGCCGTTCACACCATCGCCGAACCCAAGCGAAAGCGCTGACAATACCCGCTGCGGGGCATGGTCGAACATAGGCGCGAACGCATTGCCAATCCTGTAGATCTTGCTACTTCCGTCGAACTCGATGTTTTGCGGCGCAACTTCGCGGTACAGAGCCAGGTCGCGAGTGGCTGCTGCGGGTGCTACGCCAAAGCGGCTTGCCAAATCAGGCCGGCCAACCTCCCCCATGAAGTACAGACGGAAGTCGATATAGGCCAAGCGCTCGCGCTGGGCATGACTCAAAGTTTCGACACGCTGGGGGTGCATCGTCAAAGACTCCTCATCCATGCAAGACGACCGGAAGACCGCAAAAATCGGATTGACTACTCATCATGGCGCCACTTATATCATCATTTTGATTACATTATGCGACATCACTTGTGTCTGAGCAAGGAAAAATAGGTGCCGCTGTTCGCCCAGTCGCAGGCCCTGATGCGCGTGGGCAGGCCAGCGGCAAGCCTGTCGGTCACCGCCCTTGATCACGGAGGGAAGCAGAAACTCCGTTTTGGGGGCGATGACCCTGATGCTTCCAGATTGTTAAAGAACCGTGGCCGCCTGCGTGGACGCCGTCACGACCTTCCTATGGGAAGGATTTCGCTCACTACGCCTGATTGCGCACCGTTTATTTGTCCAGCGCCACCATGCGGACGATGCTGTCAAACTCGTTCAGCACGTCGGGGTGATTCCGCGTCAGGTGGCGCAGAATGGCTTCGTTCGCCATCAACTTGGCAAGATAGCCCTTGGCCAGCACCAGGTTGAGGATGTCCTGACCGTAGGTTTGCTCGGCGAGCTTGAACTGCTCTTGGAGGTTGCCCATCTCCCTCTCCATCTTGGCCATCTGGTCGGCGCTGACACCGGTCATCTTCTTGGGCTTGGTCTCGCCGACGAGCAAGTTGCTGGGTGTCGCCGCAACCAAGGCTTGGGCATAGGCGACCGTGATGTTGTTGGCACTGACCATCAGTTCGACGCACTCAACCTGACGCGTTGGCTTGAGCTTGCGCAGGACCGCACCAAGGTTTGCCGAAAACGTCTGGTCGCGCAGCAATTCGGCGGCCTCCGGGCAGATGCCTTCCAGCAGGTTTAGCTTCTTGATGATGTGGCTGATGTCCACGTCAAGGGCCTTCGCCAGCTTTTCCGGGGTGACACCCCGTTCGACAGCGCGACGGATCATGAGGTGCTCCTGAATGCTGGAGAGGCGATTGATCCGGTTGTTGTAGGTGTAGCTTTCGTCATCCGTGGCCACCAGGCAGGGAGCCTTGTCGAAGCCCAGTTGTTTCAGCGCGACCAGTCGTGTGTGCCCGTCCAGCAAGATGTGCTGCCCCTCGCGGTTGGGCTTTCCCACCGACAGGGGTTCGATCAGCCCGACCGCCTCGATAGATGCGGTGATCTGCTTGAATTTCCGTGAGGCAAGCAAGCCTTCTGGCGTCTTGCGCGAAGGCAGGACGGACGAGAGGGACAAAATCAATGGTTCCGGCACGAAGCCCAGGGGCGGTTTGCTCATGCGCCGCTCCCTCGAGCCCAAACCCGCTCCGCCAGATACTGGGGCAGTGTGTCCAGCCCCTCCGCGCGCAGCAGGGTGGTGAAATTCTCGTCGGCCAGCAGTTGGCGCAGTGCCCCGACAATGAACAGCAAGTTGCGTTGAGCTGTCTCTGCTTTCCTGACCAGCAGCTTCTGTCGCTCGACTTCCCGCTGGTAGTTCCTCACCAGGCTGGACGTGGTGACATCCTCATTGGTCTTGCGGGAGGTCATCCTGCCGCCGATGGATTTGCCTTGGGTGCGGCGACGTTCGATCACACGACGGGCTTGGATCAACTGGCTGCCACGCAGCTTTCCGGTTTCGTAGGCATCTTGCAATGCGGCTTGAATGGCTTTCTCGTCGCTGCCCGCGCCAGCGATGGTGATCGCCGCGTTGAGAGGGATGCGCCCGCTGCCGACGGCCATCAGCAGTCGCTGTTCACCGTTCTGCAGCAACTGCAGGATGCCCTGCACGTACTCCGGACTCAGGCCTGTCTTTTGGGCAATGGATTTCTTGTCATAGCCCTGATCCCGCAGCTGCTCGATGCCGGACAGCAATTCCAACGGGCTGAACTTTCGTCGGGCGATGTTCTCGGTGAGGCTCATGATGAAGGCCGATTCGTCATCGACGTTAATCACCATTGCCGGGATCTCTTGATGCCCGAGCGTCTTGAAGGCTTTGAACCGCCCCTCGCCGCAGA
>JACCDS010291127.1_pt1 | contig 20688 bp, 25 predicted proteins | sample 7446441 | NCBI WGS metagenome assembly JACCDS01 (sample SAMN15323445, study PRJNA562643) | freshwater metagenome | isolation source: river surface water | place: USA:Blue River Watershed | collected 2017-08-17
GTCCAGGATCATCTCGTATCGGTTCGTCTTTATGTGCGAACACTCGAAGTCCCAGCCATAGCCTAGCGTTTCGAGGGTCTCGGTGAGCTTCGCTGTTCCCGGGTCCGCCTTGAACTTCTGCTTGGTCTGCCCGTCTGCCTTCTCAAGTAGGGCGCGATAGCGTTCAGCCATTCGGCCAACGGCGAGCGTTGTTATTGCGCTGGACGAGCGTGAAGAGGCTGCATCGACAGTCCTCTTGTAGTCTTGTTCATTGAAGTTTGCCAAGGCAACGCTGGCAGACATATCACCAGATGAACGGGTGACGGGAAGGAAGATCATCGGGGTCGATAACGGAAGTTCAGAGAACTCCTCTCGCACACGGTTGTGTATTTCGTAGTTTTGCAGGTACTCCATGAAGGCTCGCTCCGCGGGCCCAAGATCCCCTTGCAGCAATTGCCCGTTCACAATGGAATACGTGTAGGTCTTTCCAACCACGATGTCATCAATCTGCCAATGCGCAGCACCAGCGATTGCGATATTCACATACTTGTAGCGAGCCCGCTCCTGAAGTGCATCGGCATCATTCTTTGCAAGTGTCATGCTCTCGACGTCGGTAGGAGTGACTTCGATTGTGAGCTCGATTCGCTGCTCATCAGTAACAGCAGCGCTGTGCTTCTCAAGTAAGTTGGCAGAAAAGCCGTCGTTGTGGATCCATTCGAACCGGTCCTGTTGCCCTTCAACGGGCGAGTGGCGAGGAATCCAGGACTTCAGCAGATGGATGCGAAGCGCCAACACGGCGGTGTCGAGAAGGTTCGTCTTTCCACCCCCATTGGGTCCGATGATGATCGAAATATCCTCAGCGAGTTCGAAGGTTTGCTCTTCGAGAAAGCTGCGAACGTTTTTCAGTTTGATCTTTCGAAGTTTCATCGTATGAATAAACAGGAGATGTGGTTGAACCGACTTTCTCGCAGCCGGAAAACGTCTGAACCTCCGAAGACATTCAACGTTTACCGGGCCCCAGGCCCTGGCCGTGCTCGCCTGCGATTCAGTTGATCCGATTTTCAGCTAACGCCCAGTCAGCCCGGACGTTACTTCATTCCTCATTGGGACACAGTCGAGGACTAGTAGGGGAGGATGTAGCCGGCGAGGCGGGACCCCACGTCGCACCCAAGGAGTAACTCATGTGGCCACTTTCGGTTCGGCGAAGCGATCAACAACTTGTAGCCTCCAACGGGTCGGCAGCGCGATTTCTACCCTTCGAGCGAAGGGCATTCACCGCGAGGTGCACTGGGGCGAAGACGGGATGACCGCAGTGCGCTCGACACCTGTCATTCCGTCTGCCGAATTGCCAAGTGAGCCAAAGGCAGCTCAATGGCAAGCACCGTGAAACCGGCATCGGGCTGCGAATGACGACTCCCGCTGCGTTTCAGCCGGAACTTTTCTTGCATCCTAGTGCTATGACGCTGGAAACGCACTAGATGCCAAAAAGGGTGCCAATACTCGTCACGTACCCAAAGGTCATAAATGAATGTGCGTAATTTTGTGACGTCACAGACCTCGTCACAAACCTCGTCACAAAACAAAAAGGCCCTCGATTTGAGGGCCTTCTAACAAGCTAAGTGCTTGATTTGATTGGTTGCGCGGGCAAGATTTGAACTTGCGACCTTTGGGTTATGAGCCCAACGAGCTACCAGGCTGCTCCACCGCGCGTCAAGAGAGTTATTGTATCACGCTGCGGCGTTATCTGCGGCATCGGCAGATTTTTCTTCTGCACGGTCCACAAGTTCAACCAAAGCCATGGGCGCGTTGTCACCCACGCGGAAGCCCATTTTCAAAATGCGGGTGTAGCCGCCTGGACGGGCCTTGAAACGGGGGCCGAGTTCATTGAACAGCTTCACAACCACATCACGGTCGCGCAGGCGGTCAAATGCCAAACGGCGGTTGGCCAAAGTGGGCTCTTTAGCCAGCGTGATCATGGGCTCTACCACACGGCGCAGCTCTTTGGCTTTGGGCACAGTGGTTTTGATGACTTCGTGGGTCAGCAGCGAGTTCATCATGTTGCGCAGCATCGCGAGGCGGTGCGAGCTGGTGCGATTGAGTTTACGAAGACCGTGTCCGTGACGCATTTTAAATTTCCTTGAGTTTTATACCGCTGGCCGTATCAGGTACCCGCGGGTGAGGGAGAACCCCTCATGCGTGAATCAATGTTTATCGAGGCCAACAGGTGGCCAGTTTTCCAACTTCATACCCAAAGTCAGCCCACGGGAAGCCAACACTTCCTTGATTTCGTTGAGTGACTTGCGACCCAGGTTAGGGGTCTTGAGCAATTCGTTTTCAGTACGCTGGATCAGATCGCCGATGTAGTAGATGTTTTCGGCCTTCAGACAGTTCGCAGAACGAACCGTGAGTTCCAACTCATCAACAGGGCGCAGCAGAATCGGATCAAACTGTTGAGAAGCACGTTGAGCGGGCGCATCGAACGCGCTTAATTCAACACCTTCCAACTGTGCAAACACTGCCAGCTGCTCAACCAGGATTTTAGCGGAAGCGCGGACAGCCTCTTCTGGACCTACCGCACCATTCGTTTCGATGTCCAGCACCAACTTATCCAAGTCTGTGCGTTGTTCGACACGTGCACTTTCAACTGTGTAGCTGACGCGACGCACAGGTGAGAAAGAAGCGTCCAGCACAATGCGACCGATCGAGCGCAATTGGTCATCGTGACGGCGTACGTTCCCGGACACATAACCACGGCCTTTCTCGACCTTGATTTGCATGTCCAGCTTGGTTCCAGGTGACAGCGTCGCAATGACGTGACCTGGATTGACAATTTCAACGTCATGCGGCGTCTGAATATCAGACGCCGTCACAACGCCTTCACCATCTTTACGCAAGCTCAATGTCACTTCGTCGCGATTGTGAAGCTTGAACACCACACCTTTGAGGTTCAGCAGGATGTTGACCACATCTTCCTGGACACCGTCAATCGACGAGTACTCATGCAGAACGCCGGCAATCGTCACCTCTGTAGGTGCATGACCCACCATAGACGACAGCAACACGCGGCGCAGCGCATTACCCAGCGTGTGACCATAGCCACGCTCGAAAGGCTCCAAAGACACCTTGGCCCTGTTAGGGGCAAGTTGTTCCACGCTGATTGACTTGGGCTTCAACAAATTTGTAAGCATTTAACTTCCCTCATTGCCCTCAGCTCGTTACACCGATAAGGCAGCCGAAGCGGATCCTGAGTGTCACAGACACCCAGGTTCGAATTAACGTGAATACAGTTCGACGATCAACGATTCGTTGATGTCAGAGGCAAACTCGTCACGGTCAGGAGCCTTTTTGAAAGTACCTTCGCACTTGTCAGCAGCCACCTCAACCCATGCTGGGAAGCCAATCTGCTTAGCAAGTTCCAGCGCTTCAGCGATACGTGCTTGCTTACGTGACTTCTCACGGATCGCGATCACATCACCAGCCTTGACCAAGTAGGAGGGGATGTTGACCGAGTTGCCATTGACTGTGATGGCTTTGTGTGAAACCAGCTGTCGCGCTTCAGCACGTGTCGAAGCAAAGCCCATGCGAAACGCCACGTTATCGAGACGCGACTCCAACAAGGACAACAGGTTTGCACCGGTGTTGCCACGGCGACGATCTGCTTCTTCAAAGTAGCGGCGGAACTGGCGCTCCAGAATGCCATACATGCGCTTGACTTTTTGTTTTTCGCGCAATTGCAGACCAAAGTCTGACGTACGGGCACCGGAGGTGCGACCGTGCTGACCAGGTTTCGAATCGAATTTTGCCTTGTCGCTGATAGAACGGCGTGCGCTCTTCAACAGCAGATCGGTGCCTTCACGGCGGGAAAGTTTTGCCTTGGGGCCAAGATAACGTGCCACGTTGGATTCCTTTAAGTCTTCTGTACGTCAAACGCACAGGAGCCACGGTGCAATACCGTGGCGGTGGTCTTGATGGACTGACGCCTACCGGCGTCAAATGAAATCAGATGCGACGACGCTTCTGAGGACGGCAACCGTTGTGCGGTACCGGTGTCACATCGGAGATGGACACGATGCGAATGCCCAGTGCGCCCAACGCACGAACGGAGCTTTCGCGGCCTGGACCAGGACCCTTGATTTCGACATCAAGGTTCTTGATACCTTGTTCAATGGCTGCACGACCAGCCACTTCAGATGCAACCTGGGCAGCAAAAGGTGTCGACTTGCGCGAACCCTTGAAACCCTGACCACCGGAAGAAGCCCAAGACAACGCATTGCCTTGACGGTCTGTGATGGTGATGATCGTGTTGTTGAACGAAGCGTGAACGTGAGCAATACCGTCTGCAATGTTTTTGCGGACTTTCTTGCGAACGCGTGCTGCTGCGGAACTGGATGGTGACTTTGCCATGACTAACTTTCAGTAGCTTATTTTTTCAGAGCCAATGCAGCTTTACGCGGACCTTTGCGTGTGCGCGCATTGGTTTTGGTACGCTGACCACGCAGTGGCAGGCCACGACGATGACGGAACCCGCGATAGCAACCAATGTCCATCAAACGCTTGATGTTCATGGTCGTTTCGCGGCGAAGATCACCCTCAATCGTGAACAAGCCGACTTGGTCGCGAACTTTTTCCAAATCCGCGTCAGAGAAGTCCTTGATCTTCTTGCTGTAGGCGATACCTGCTGCGTCACAGATTTGACGTGCACGTGTACGACCGATGCCAAAGATGGCCGTCAAGCCAATTTCAGCGTGCTTGTGGGGAGGGATGTTGATACCTGCAATACGAGCCATGATGGTCCTCTGATTCTCAGCCTTGGCGCTGTTTGTGACGTGGGTCTGTGCAAATGACGCGCACGACACCCTTACGTCGAATGATCTTACAGTTACGGCACATTTTTTTGACCGAAGCCGAAACTCTCATAGTTTTCTCCTAAAAATCAATGTCTATTGGGCGACTACGGAAAGGTCCGAATTCGTCTCAAGTTGTACGGGTAATTAACCCTTGAAATTCGCTTTTTTCAGCAACGACTCGTACTGCTGCGACATCATGTAGTTCTGTACCTGTGCCATGAAATCCATGGTGACCACAACGATGATCAACAGAGATGTGCCACCAAAGTAGAAAGGCACGTTGTACTTCAAGATCAGGAACTCGGGCAACAAACACACCAAGGTGATGTAAATCGCCCCCGCAAACGTCAAGCGGGACAAAATTTTGTCAATGTGACGAGCAGTCTGATCTCCAGGCCGGATACCAGGAATAAACGCCCCACTTTTCTTCAAGTTGTCCGCAGTTTCACGGCTGTTGAACACCAGTGCGGTGTAGAAGAAGCAGAAAAACACAATGGCGGCCCCGTACAACGCCACGTAAATGGGCTGTCCAGGTGTCAAGGCAGCTGAAATATCCTTCAACCAACGCAGCGAGTCGCCTGTACTGAACCAACCGACTACAGTCGCTGGCAACAAAATGATCGACGATGCGAAGATTGCTGGAATGACGCCAGCCATGTTCAGCTTCAGGGGCAGATGTGAAGATTGTCCACCGTACACCTTGTTGCCCACTTGGCGACGGGCATAGTTGACGAGAATCTTGCGCTGACCGCGCTCGACAAACACAACAAAGTACGTCACCAGTAGAACGAGAATGCTGATGAAAATCGCAACCAACGGATGCATTGAGCCCGTACGCACCAGCTCAAACAACCCACCCAGTGCATTGGGTAAACCTGCTGCAATGCTGCCAAAGATCAGTATCGAAATGCCGTTACCCAGTCCACGCTCGGTAATCTGCTCACCCAACCACATGAGAAACAATGTGCCAGCGGTCAACGTCACAACGGTTGTCAGGCGAAACATGAAACCTGGATCAATGACCAGTCCCTGCGTGCCTTCCAACGCCAGTGCAATACCAAGTGATTGAAACAGCGCCAGTGCAACTGTGCCGTACCGCGTGAACTGCGTGATCTTCCGACGACCGGCCTCGCCTTCCTTCTTCATCTGCTCCAGTGCGGGCACCACGTAAGAGCCCAGTTGCATGATGATCGAGGCAGAGATGTAGGGCATGATCCCCAGCGCAAATACAGCAAACCGCGACAAGGCACCGCCGGAAAACATATTGAACAGACTCAATATGCCACCTTCCTGTGACTTGAAAAGCTGAGTAAGTTGCGCAGGATCGATACCTGGCACTGGAATGTGTGCACCGATACGGTACACCACCAATGCCAGCATCAGAAAGACCAAACGGCGACGCAAATCACCGTATTTGTCAGACTTAGCGATGGACGGACTGGATGTGGCCACGTTTAAACCTGCGTGAACGCTCAGGCGACCGAGCCGCCTGCGGCTTCAATTGCAGCTTTGGCTGCTGCGGTGGCACCAATGTCTTTCAGATTCACAGCGGACGTCAATGCGCCTGTGTTCACAACTTTGACCTTGCGAACCAGCTGAGATACCAAGCCAGCCTGCTTCAGTGCCAACAAGTCAATTTCGGGTGCGTTCAACGCAGCCAGATCGGCCAACGTGACTTCGCCAACGAAAGGCTTTTGCTGAGACTTGAAACCGCGCTTGGGCAAGCGACGCTGCATAGGCATCTGACCGCCTTCGAAGCCCACTTTATGGTAGCCGCCCGCACGGGACTTTTGACCTTTGTGGCCTCGACCAGCGGTTTTACCCAGACCTGAGCCGATACCGCGACCGACACGGCGTTTCGCGTGTTTGGCACCGGCACCGGGTTTGATGGTGTTGAGTTCCATTTTTTACCTGCTTACAGTACAGCGACCAGATAGCTGATCTTGTTGATCATGCCGCGAACAGCTGGGGTATCCTGCAGTTCACTGACACTGTTGACTTTACGCAAACCCAGGCCACGGACCGTGGCACGGTGGGATTCTTTGCAACCGATGGGGCTGCGCACCAACTTGATTTTGACGGTGGTAGGTGTGGTCATCGTTGTGTCCTCAGCTCAGGATCTCTTCAACAGACTTGCCACGCTTTGCAGCGACGTTGGCAGGCGTTGTCGAGTTTTTCAACGCATCCAGCGTGGCGCGAACGAGGTTGTAGGGGTTGCTGGAACCGTGGCTTTTGGCCACGACATCCGTGATACCCAACACTTCGAACACGGCGCGCATGGGACCGCCAGCAATGATGCCGGTACCCTTGGCAGCAGGCAGCATCATCACATTGGATGCACCGTGCTCACCATACACGTTGTGGTGAATGGAGCCGTTTTTCAACGACACCTTGATCATGTTGCGACGCGCCTGCTCCATGGCCTTCTGGACAGCGACTGGCACTTCGCGCGCCTTGCCTTTACCCATACCCACTTTGCCATCGCCATCGCCAACAACGGTCAATGCAGCAAAACCCAAAATGCGACCGCCCTTGACCACTTTGGTCACGCGGTTGATCGCGATCATTTTTTCGCGCAGACCGTCATCCGGTGCATCACCCTGCGCTTTAGCCTGGAACTTAGCCATATCGAGTATTCCTTGGATCAGAACTGGAGACCGGCTTCCCGGGCTGCATCAGCGAGGGCTTTCACACGGCCGTGGTAGGCAAAGCCAGCGCGATCAAATGCGACTTTTTCAATGCCAGCTGCTTTTGCTTTTTCAGCGATGCGCTTGCCAATCACTTCCGCTGCAGCCTTGTTGCCACCTTTGCCAGCGGAACCGATCTGTGCACGCACTTCGGACTCCACAGTCGAAGCAGATGCCAGCACCTTGGTGCCGTCGCCAGAAATGACGTTGGCATAAATGTGCAGGTTGGTGCGGTTTACCGTCAGACGAACGGCGGACTGCTGCGCAATGCGCAGCCGAGTCTGGCGCGCACGACGGAGACGTTGCTCTTTTTTGGTCAACATGATCCCAGTCCTTATTTCTTCTTGGTTTCTTTGATCGTGACTTTTTCGTCCGCATAGCGGATACCTTTGCCTTTGTAAGGCTCGGGCGGACGAACTGCACGAACTTCAGCCGCGATCTGACCCACGCGCTGACGATCCGAACCCTTGATCAGAACTTCTGTCGGAGTTGGGGTAGCGACGGTGATGCCAGCAGGCATGGCCATGATCACTGGATGCGAATAGCCAACGGTCAGGTTCAGCTTGTCGCCTTGGGCTTGCGCCTTGTAACCCACACCAATCAGTGTCAGCTTGCGCTCGAAGCCCTTGCTCACACCGACAACCATGTTGTTCACCGCTTGGCGAATGGTGCCAGACATCGCATTGGCGTCACGCGATTCGTCAACGGGGGCGAATGACAGTGAGCCGTTGTTATTTTCCACTTTGACCAGCGCACTTTGCGCCACTTCAAGCGAGCCCAGTGCGCCCTTGACCGTGATGGCCTCGGCACGCAAAGCGACATCCACACCTTGTGGAATGGCAATTGCCAATTTTCCTACACGAGACATTCAGTTTTCTCCTCAATGCCCTGCGTCAGGCGACATAACAAAGGACTTCACCACCGACGCCTTCGGCGCGAGCCTTGCGATCGGTCATGACGCCACGGGGGGTCGTTACGATGGCAACACCCAAGCCATTCATGACTTGAGGGATGGCATCACGGCCTTTGTACACACGCAAGCCAGGACGGCTGACGCGCTCGATACGCTCGATAACAGCGCGACCAGCGTAATACTTGAGCTCAATCTCGAGCTCAGACTTGCCACCTGCGGAGTTGATTTTGAAGCTGTCGATGTAGCCTTCATCTTTCAACACTTTGGCAATGGCCACTTTGACTTTGGACGACGGCAGCGACACGGTGGCTTTTTGAACCATCTGCGCGTTGCGGATGCGCGTCAACATGTCGGCGATAGGATCACTCATGCTCATTTGGGGTTCTCCTATTGCTTACCAGCTGGCTTTGGTCATGCCAGGGATCTCGCCAGCAAAAGCCAATTCACGGACTTTTGCACGGGCCAGACCAAATTGACGGAACGTGCCACGTGGACGACCCGTGATCGCGCAGCGGTTACGCTGGCGGGTAGGGTTGGCGTTGCGGGGCAACTTTTGCAGGCCAAGGCGTGCTGCATCGCGCTCTTCGTCGCTCAGCTTGGCATTCTTGGAGGCCGCTTTGAGTTCGGCGTATTTTTTCGAGAACTTTGCTGCGAGTTGCTCGCGCTTGAGTTCACGCTGGAGAAAAGCTTGTTTTGCCACACGCCACCTCAGTTCTTGAAGGGAAAACGGAAACCAGCCAACAGAGCCTTGCACTCTTCGTCGGTTTTGGCGGTTGTCGTGATACTGATGTTCAGACCACGCAGCGCATCCACCTTGTCGTACTCGATTTCGGGGAAAATGATCTGCTCTTTGACGCCGACGTTGTAGTTGCCACGGCCGTCAAAAGAACGACCGGAAATACCGCGGAAGTCACGGACACGAGGCAGTGCCACGGTCACGAAGCGATCCAGGAATTCGTACATCTGGGCACCGCGCAGGGTCACCATGCAACCAATGGCCTGGCCTTCGCGGATTTTGAAACCGGCGATAGCCTTGCGAGCCTTGGTCACCACAGGCTTCTGGCCTGCGATTTTGGTCAGATCGCCCACGGCGTTGTCCATGACCTTTTTATCGGCAACGGCTTCGCTCACACCCATGTTCAGGGTGATCTTGGTGATGCGGGGCACTTCCATCACGGACTTGTACCCAAACTTTTCCATCAGCGCAGGGGCGACGGTCGAGCGGAATTGTTCTTGCAAACGTGCCATGTTCATGCCACCTTGATTTCTTCACCAGAAGACTTGAAGACGCGAACCTTCTTGCCATCGGCGAGTTGCTTGATGCCCACGCGATCAGCCTTGCCCGTAGCGGCATTGAAGATGGCCACATTGGACTGGTGAATAGGCATGGTCTTGTCGATGATGCCACCTGCAACACCCTTCATGGGGTTGGGCTTGGCATGCTTCTTGACCACATTGATACCTTCAACAAGCACACGAACCTCATCGGTACGCTGCAGCACAACGCCGCGCTTGCCCTTGTCACGGCCAGTGATGACGATGACTTCGTCGCCTTTAACGATTTTGTTCATGGCTTGACCTCAAAGAACTTCAGGAGCCAGAGACACGATCTTCATGAACTTCTCGGTACGCAGTTCACGCGTCACGGGGCCGAAGATGCGGGTGCCGATTGGCTCCAGCTTTGCATTGAGCAACACGGCGGCGTTGCCATCGAATTTAATCAGTGCGCCATCGCCACGACGGATGCCTTTGGCAGTGCGAACAACCACAGCACTGTAGACCTCGCCTTTTTTCACGCGGCCACGGGGCGCAGCTTCTTTGATGCTGACTTTGATGATGTCGCCCACACTGGCGTAACGGCGCTTGGAGCCACCGAGCACCTTGATGCACATCACGGACTTGGCGCCCGTGTTGTCAGCAACATCGAGTCGAGATTGCGTTTGAATCATTTGGATTAAGTCCCAACTTGAATCCCCCCGGCCACCATGGTCGAGAGCGATCAGTCTTGGTCCCGTCGCAACTGGCTTACTGCATTGCAATAAACCAGTCATCGTTGGGTAGAACACCGCCCAAGAAAAGCGGAGCCGCAAATTATCACATGTCAGCAACAGCTGCGTCAACATATTTTTAAAACATTCTGAGAAACAGGCAACATGTTTGCCGTAGGCTGGGGCGGCAGCACTCACAGAGTGAGCCCAAATGGATCGGAAACGAACCAGGTGCGCGTCGTTCGTTACCATCTGCAGTCCACATTCCACTTGCCCGACTTGCGCTCACATGTCAGCTTCTACACCCACCCCTTCTGCCACTCGCCTGATTTCCTTTGTCGGTGGCGGCAACATGGCCAGCGCCATCATTGGCGGCCTCATCAGGCAAGGTTGGCCCACTCGGCAAATCGACGTGATTGAACCCTGGGAAGACCAGCGCGCACGCTTGTTGCAGCAGTTCGGAATCGAAGCACAGCCCAGTCCGGGCGCGCGTTTGGCAGACAGCCGCTTGGTGGTTTGGGCCGTGAAGCCACAGACATTCAAAGAAGCGGCAGAGGGCTGCCGACACTGGACCACAAGTGCATTGCACCTGAGCGTGGCCGCGGGCATCCGCAGTGACAGCATCGCGAATTGGCTCGGCACTGACAAAGTGGTGCGTGCCATGCCCAACACACCCGCACTGGTTGGCCAAGGCATGACCGGCTTGTTTGGCCGCTCAGCGGTGACCACTGAAGACCGCGCGTTGGTTGACAGCGCCCTGGCACCTACCGGCACCTTGATGTGGGTCACAGACGAAACACAACTGGATGCGGTGACAGCACTGTCCGGCTCGGGCCCTGCGTATGTGTTCTTTTTTCTGGAAGCCATGACGCAAGCAGGTGTCGACATGGGGTTGCCCCGCACGGACGCGCACAAACTGGCTGTCGCCACGTTCGTGGGGGCGTCCGCGTTGGCACAGGCGTCGGATGAGCCACCAGAACTGCTGCGCCAGCGTGTCACGTCCAAAGGGGGAACCACCTACGCCGCACTGACGCACATGGAATCGCACCATGTGAAAGACCTGTTCATCCAAGCCATGCAGGCGGCCGCCGCACGCGCCAAGGCACTGGGCGACGAATTCGGCAGTTGACAACGGGGCCGATCAACCCGCCACGGCGAAAGCCATGGCCACGCCAGCAAACAGCGTGGCCCCCAACCAATGATTCAACCGAAAAGCCTTGAAGCAGGCGTCCCTTTGGCGGTGACGGATCAAATGAAAGTGCCAGGCGATCTGCGCACTCGCCAGCACGCACGCACCTAAATATATAGCGTAGCTATCTACACGAATAAGCGCAAACGCCCAAAAAAACATGAAAAGAACATAAAACCCCATCACGGCGGGCACATCCCAAGCCCCAAGCGTGATGGCAGATGTCTTCATGCCCAACTTCAGGTCATCGTCGCGGTCCACCATGGCGTACTCGGTATCGAACGCCAGCACCCAAAACAGATTCCCCGCCATCAGCAACCAGGCCTCTGACGGAATGGCTTGCCAGGCGGGGACGATGTCCGCCAAGCTGCCGGTGCCCGCCAGCAAAGACAACGCCGAACCACCGTGCACCGCAGTGAACGCCATCGGAATGCCACAACTGAAGGCCACCCCCAACACCGCTTGCGGCATGGCAACCACCCGCTTGGCATACGGATAAACCAGGGTCACGCCCAGCGCCGGCAAAGCCCATGCCACAGTGGCCACGTTGGTCGTCAGGACCAGCGCCAGCGCCAGCAAAGCCAACACCGCACCGACAGCCAGCGCCTCTTTCACGGACACCGCTCCGCTGGTCACAGGCCGTGAAGCCGTGCGCTTGACATGCAGGTCGAACCGTCGATCAGCGACGTCGTTGATGCAACAGCCTGCGCTGCGCATCAGAATCGTGCCCAGCACGAACACGGCCAACAAATGCAACCCCGGCCAACCACCGGCCGCCAGCCACAACGCCGTCAAGGTGGGCCACAACAGCAACAACCATCCTGCGGGGCGGTTCCAACGGATCAAATCCAGATAGACGGCAAAGCGCTCACGCCAACCCGAAATGGGTGGCATGGCACGCTGCCCCGGGGGGGCATCGTGCAGGCCTTGCAAGGGCTTGCCTGCCTTTGAATCGACTGAACGGATAGAGCGGTTGGAACTGGACATGACTTTGACTGAAGACTCGGGCAACGGCCCCTGTCTGATGCAACCGTGCGCATCAAGACAAACGCTGCACCCCTGGCAACTCGCAGGCGTACACCGCATTACGCAATGCGGCGATGGCTTCGTAGCGTGTGAAACTGCGCCGCCATGCCAACACCACGCGACGCGTGGGCACTTCGCCCGCAAAGGGCAGGTAACGCAGGTGTGTGAACTCCAGATTATTCATGGCTGCAGCCGCTTGTTCGACAGCTGGCGTGCGCGGCACCAACGCTGCGCTGGGCACGCTGAGGCGGGGCACCAGCGTCACACCCATGCCGGCTGCCACCATGTGCTTGATGGTTTCCAGCGATGACCCCTCGAAACTCTTGCGGATGCCCTCGGCATCGTTCGAGTACCGTGCGAACTCCGGACACACCTCCAGTACGTGGTCGCGAAAACAGTGACCGTTGCCCAACAACAGCATGGTTTCCTGCTTGATCTCGTCGGCTGTGATGTGCTCGCGGGCGGCCAACGGGTGCGCCGCTGGCACGGCTGCCACAAACGGCTCGTCGTACAACGGCGCAATGGCCAGGTTGGTGTCCGGGAATGGCTCGGCCAGGATGGCGCAATCGATTTCCCCCAGGCGAAGCTGCTCCAGCAACCGTACAGTGAAATTCTCCTGCAACATCAGCGGCATCTGGGGCGTGCGGGCAATCACCTGTCGCACCAAGTCGGGTAACAAGTAGGGCCCGATGGTGTAAATCACGCCCAGCCTCAGCGGCCCTGCCAGCGGGTCTTTGCCCCGTTTGGCAATTTCGCGGATGGCAGCCGCCTGCTCCAGCACGGTTTGCGCCTGACGCACCACCTCGTCGCCCAGCGGGGTGACAGTGACCTCGTTGGCGTTGCGTTCGAAGATTTTCAGATCAAGCTCTTCTTCCAGCTTCTTGATGGCCACGGACAACGTCGGCTGGGACACATGGCAGGCATCCGCCGCACGGCCGAAATGCCGTTCCCGTGCAACGGCAACGATGTACTTCAGTTCAGTGAGGGTCATGACCTGTCCTGTGGTGAGTCAACAAGCCGCAACAACGGCGCGGCCCGATTGTGCATGGCGATCCGGCGCAGACACAACTGGTAACGCCCATCGGATGTGTGCACTGCACGGTCACCCGCGGCCCTCTACACTGTATGTGGCACGGGCACACGGTGTTTGCCCTGCTGCTGCCCACGATTGAAATCAGTTGATCCTGTTCACACCCTCACGTCGCCATGCTTCAACTCAGAACATTCAAACTGCTGTGCGGCACCGCTGCTGCCGTCGGCGCCAGCATCAGCCTTGTGGGATGCCAGACCATGCAGCCGAACCAAAGCTACACCTGGATGGACTGCGCCACTGAAGGCCAAGTGTGCCGCACCGCAGGCCCCACGCAGGTCCGCTACGGCGCACGTGGCCACTATGAGTACCGCCACACACAAGGCCCCATCTGGTGCGGCAACGACACCTTCGGCGACCCCGCACCAGGTTGGCCCAAGCACTGCCAGGTGCAGGCCTACACAGGGGGTTCACCATCTGCTGCTGTGGGCCGCGGCCCCCTGTCGCCCCCACAGTCAACGCACTGGGAGCATTGCGCTCGCGAAGACGGCGTGTGCCATGCCCCACTGGGTGCAACGGTGCGCTTTGGCGCCAACGAGCGCTACGCGTACACGCGAGCGAATGGCCCCGTGCTGTGCAGCGTGAGGGCATTTGGGGACCCTGCTTACGGCCTCAGCAAATCTTGCGACTACCGCGTTTCAGGGCGTTGAGTCCGCCAATCAACCCACCTCACGCTTTGAGAAACGCCGAACGGTCACCCAGCCAGCGGCCCAAATGTGCGTGGGCCGATTGAGGATGCTGCGCCAGCATGCGTGGCGCAACGGTACGCGCCCATGCCAGCAGGTCTTCGTCTGCGCTCAGGTCTGCAAAGCGCAACAAGGCGTCGCCAGACTGGCGCGCACCCAAAAGCTCTCCCGGCCCCCGCAACGCAAGATCAATCCGCGCAATTTCAAACCCGTCTGCCGTGCGGACCATGGCCTTCAGCCGCTCACGCCCGGTCGGACTGAGTGGTGCGCTGTACAGCAGCACACACGCTGAAGCGGTGGCCCCCCGCCCCACACGCCCCCTCAGCTGATGCAACTGCGACAGGCCGAACCGCTCGGCGTGCTCGATCACCATCAGACTGGCATTGGGCACATCGACGCCCACCTCGATGACCGTCGTGCTGACCAGCACCCCCGTCTCCCCGCGGGAGAACGCATCCATCACCTGTTGCTTCTCGGTCGCAGGCAGCCGTGAATGCAGCAACGCCACGTTCACGTCCGGTAGCGCAGCGGCCAACTCGGCGTGGGTGGCCGTGACGTTGCGCAAGGCGCGCACCTCACTCTCTGCGGCACGCGCCCGCCCACCCGCCGCACGTGGCTGACCGCCCGAGCCGGGCGTCACAGCTGCAGCGCCCTCGGGCTCGACTTGCTCGTCAATCAGCGGACACACCCAATACACCTGCCGCCCATTGCCAACTTGCACGGCGATGCGGGCAATCACCTCGTCACGTCGCTCGTCAGACACCACTTTGGTGACGATGGGGGTGCGCCCTGGTGGCAATTCGTCGAGTGTGGACACGTCCAGGTCGGCGTAGTAGCTCATGGCCAGCGTCCGGGGAATGGGGGTGGCCGTCATCATCAGCAGGTGCGGCTCCTGCACATCCTGCGACGGCGCCGGGGCCGCTGCACCGGTGTGAACGGGCATGTCGGCTCCCGTCAGCTTGTCGCGCAGGGCCAACCGCTGCGCAACGCCGAAGCGATGCTGCTCGTCAATGATGGCCAAGCCCAGCCGGGCAAACTGAACGTGTGACTGGATGAGTGCATGCGTGCCCACCACCAGGCCGGCTTGTCCGCTTGCAATGCGTGCCAGCATGTCAGCACGCTCTTTCTTTTTCTGGCTGCCCGTCAACCACGCCACCGACTGCCCACGCGGACTGAGCAGCGGTGCCAGCCAATCCACCAGTTTGGCAAAGTGCTGGGTGGCCAGGATTTCAGTGGGCGCCATCAACGCGCACTGCCAACCCGCATCCATGCAAACACAAGCCGCCAGCGCTGCCACCACTGTTTTGCCAGCGCCCACATCACCTTGCAGCAAGCGGTGCATGGGTCGGTGGTGCGCCAGATCGGCACCGATTTCCGCCAGCACGCGCTGCTGTGCACCGGTCAAACCGAAAGGCAATACACCCAGCAATGCCTGCGTGAGCGGCACTGTGCGCCCCGCCTCGCCCAGCCCAGCGCCCACCGTTGGTGCTGCCGGATCTCCAGGCCATGCAGCGGCCAGCACGGGCGCACGCAAGCGATCCCGCTCGCGGCGGGAAAGGCATTGCGCCAACTGCTGCGCCAGCAACTCCTCAGCTTTCAGGCGTCCCCAGGCTGGGTGGCTCCGCTCCAGCAGCACTTGCGCGTTCACATCCGCCGAAGGCGAATGCAAAAAACGGAGCGAACTTTCCATACCAATTAAGCGAGAAGCAGGTATTTCATTCAAATATTCACACGGAACTGTGTCAGACCAACGCACCAGCGCACGTTGCAAGCCAGCGGCCACGGCCTTGCGCAGATAGGCCTGCGGCAAGCCGGCCACCGTGGGGTAGACCGGCGTGAGCCCTTGCGGCAACGGCCCCCCGGCTGCCATGAAAACCGGGTGCACCATTTCCTTGCCCCACAACCCCGCGTGCAACTCACCGCGCACGCGCACGCGCTCACCCACAGCCAGCGTTTTCTGGTGAGCGGGGTAAAACACCAGGAAGCGCAACACGCAGCGGTCGGTCCCATCGTCAACGGTCACGCGCAGTTGTCTGCGTGGCCGCAGGCTGATTTCGGACGCCACCACGGTGGCCTCGAATTGCACGGTCTGGCGATCGTGCGCAGCGGCCAGCGTGGTCAGGCGGGTGTGGTCTTCGTACCGCAAGGGCACGTGCAAGGCCAGGTCCCAGTCGGTGCGCAAGCCCATTTTGTGCATGGCTCGCACCGCAGCCGACAGCGTCGGACGGGCCACACCGCTTGGGGACGCACCTGGGGACGGGTCAGCAACAGAGGAAGAAGCGGTGCGCACCATGCCGCATTATTCCCGCAGCCCGGCACTCTGGTTGGCACGTTCAATTTGTCACAAAGCCCCTGGCATGGGTGCCCACGCCGCAGCGACCTTGCCCTACACTTTTCCTTCCATTCGTGCCTGGAGCCCATGACCATGACTCACATCGCCGCGCTTGTGCGCAACCCCGCGGTCACGCTGGCCGCCACCCTGAGCCTGATGTTGCCCTGGGCTGCACACGCACAGGCTGGCTGGCAATACTGTGGAGACGAGGGGCAGACGTGCAACGTCTATGGCCCTGCCACCGTGCGTTACGGCGCAGAAGGCGAGTATGCCTACCGCAACGTCAATGGCCCCATTCGATGCAGCAATGACCTGTTCGGTGACCCTGCCAGGGGCGACCGCAAGCAATGTGCCTACCGCATGGGCCACAACCAAAGCCCCGATGACCGTCACCCAGGCAATTGGAACGGTGGGTGGCATGGCACCAATGCCGACAACGAGCGTGGCTGGGAAAAGTGCGCTGACGAAAACGAGTATTGCAGCTTCCAGGGCACGCGCGAGGTTCGGTTCGGAGCGGCAGGCCGCTATGCCGTGCGCACCGTCACAGGCGGGATCGACTGCAACACCCGCACCTTCGGTGACCCCAACCCCGGTGTCCGCAAACTGTGCATGGTCCACGAAAACAGCCATTGGGGCGGCGGCTACAACCGCCCATCCGTGCCCACCGACAACGGCGACTGGCAGTTCTGCGCCGAAGAGAACGGTCAATGCCGCCCCCCGCGGGGCGCCACCGTGCGTTTCGGTGCAAACGGTCGATATGCCTATATGAATCAGGTCCGAGGCGAAGTTGCCTGCAACACCAGGACCTTTGGTGAACCCATCTACGGTGAGCGCAAGCACTGCGAATACAGCACCGACAGCAACGGCAACTGGGGCCGCCCAGGCAACAACCGAAGAGAGTGGCCAAGCAACTGATTGGCGCGCCCAGACTCACCGACAATCGCGTGCTCCAAACTTTTCTTGGTACGGGTCTGTTCGACCCTCAAGCACGATGACTGTTGCCGCACCTTCCGATGCCCGCCCTGCTCGACCACCCTACACACTGGCCGACTTCGATTTCACTCTCCCCCCAGACCTGATTGCCCAGCACCCGGCGGCTGAGCGCAGTGGTTCGCGGCTGCTTGACGGGAGTCAAGACACCCCGGTGGACCGCACCTTCCGCGAACTGCCCCAGCTGCTGCGCCCGGATGACCTGATGGTGTTCAACGACACCCAAGTCATCAAAGCCCGCGTGTTCGGCGAGAAGGACTCCGGTGGCAAGCTGGAGCTGTTGGTCGAGCGCGTGCTGCCCGGCAACGAGGTGGTGGCCCACATGAAGGTCAGCAAAAAGCCCCTGCCCGGCGCACGCATGCACATGGCAGGCGGTGAGCGCCGCGGTGGCTTCACCGCCACGCTGCTGGGACGCTGGCCCGATGAACAGGGCGCGCTGTTCCGCTTGCGCTTTTCGGGCGAGCCGCACGCGCTGATGCAGCCCCACGGCCACGTGCCCCTGCCGCCGTACATCACCCACACCGACACCGCGGAAGACGAGCGGCGCTACCAGACCGTGTTTGCCCGCCACCCCGGCGCGGTGGCAGCCCCCACCGCCGCCCTGCACTTCGACGAAGCCATGCTGGCCACCCTGGACGCCATGGGCGTGCAGCGCGCCAGTGTCACCCTGCACGTGGGGGCAGGCACCTTCCAGCCCGTGAAGACCGAGGACCTGAGCCAGCACGTCATGCACCGCGAGTGGTACAGCGTGCCCGACGCCACCGTGCAGGCACTGGCCGACTGCAAAGCCCGTGGCGGCCGGGTGGTGGCCGTGGGCACCACCACTGTGCGCACACTGGAGTCGTGGGCGGCATCCGGGCTGCAGCAAGGCGACACGCAGATTTTCATCACACCCGGATTCGGGTTCAAAGTGGTCGATGCGCTGCTCACCAACTTCCACCTGCCCAAAAGCACGCTGATGATGTTGGTCAGCGCATTGTCGGGTTATGCACACATCCGTGGTTTGTATGCACACGCCATTCGCAACGGTTACCGTTTTTTCAGTTACGGCGATGCCATGTGGCTGACGCGAAACCCAGCGCAAAGCGAGCGGTGATAGAGTCAAACAGCCTACTTTGCCCCACCAGGAGTTTTGCCATGGACCGTCGCCGTTTTCACCACACCCTTGCATGGGCAGCTGCGGCCGCCTGTGCAGGCCCTGGTTGGGCGCAAACGGCGGTGGTGCAACCCTCCCCCACCGAAAATGCCGAATTGATCGGCATCCGATCGGTGCTGGAGGTGTCGGTTCGCAACACGTTCAACACACACAAAGAGGCTTGGCCACCCACACTGTTGCAGCACCTGAAAGACAGCTGGACCCATTGGGTTCGGTTTGGCCCACCCAAAATCAGCGAAGGCAGCCCGTGGCACCGGTACGAGGCATTCGAAGCCCTCACGCGCTACGCGTCCAAACGCATTTGGGACGTGGCGCTCACCACCTTGCTGATTGACGTGCACCTGTTCGACGAGGCAGACCTCGACAAACTGCGCAAATCTGCCAACCAGAAGTTGACCACCGGCAACTGGTTGACCGCCATCTTTGAACACAAGTCGTTCGATCGCCTTCACCACCGCATCCTGACCGAAGTGGTGGAGCTGCACCTGGCTTGGTTGCTCGAAAACCGCGACCGCTATCCTCGCAACCCAGCCGCACGCCACGCTCAAATCGAGGCCGAAGACTGGGAAATCTGCTCGCGCGTGTCCCGCGTGCTGGCCTGGGCCATCTACGATGCCATCGCAGAAGAAGAGCGCCGCCTGCGCAAAGACCCCGACTTGGCAGGCACCAACGTACCGATGCGTGCAGCACTGGTCAGGTTGGGCCCCGCCCCAAGCGGTGCACTGCCACGCGTGAAGAACGAAGGCGCCACCAAAGACCCCCTGCAACCGCTTGACCGTGCGCTGGACCCCCAACGCGAAAAACCGCGCGACACACCCCACAAAAAACGCTGATCCCCATGCTCCAGTTCGAGGTCCTGGCCACCGACGCCAACAGCCACGCCCGCCGTGGCCAACTCACGCTCAACCACGGTGTGGTGCAAACCCCCATCTTCATGCCGGTGGGTACCTACGGCACCGTCAAAGGCGTGATGCCGCGCAGCCTGCACGACATGAATGCCCAAATCATCCTGGGCAACACCTTCCACCTGTGGATGCGCCCTGGGCTGGAGGTGGTCAAGCAGTTCGGCGGCTTGCACGCGTTCGAGAACTGGGACAAACCCATCCTGACCGACTCGGGCGGTTTCCAGGTGTGGAGCCTGGGCGAAATGCGCAAAATCACCGAAGAGGGCGTGAAGTTCGCCAGTCCCGTCAACGGTGACAAGCTCTTCCTCACGCCCGAAATCAGCATGCAGATTCAGACGGTGCTCAACAGCGACATCGTCATGCAGTTCGACGAATGCACGCCTTACCTGTCGGTCGAGAAAAAAACCAAAGGCCAGATCACCACCGAGCGCGAAGCGCGCAGCTCCATGGAACTGAGCCTGCGCTGGGCCAAGCGCTGCCAGACCGAATTTGCGCAGCTGGGCAACCCCAACGCACTGTTCGGCATCGTGCAAGGCGGCATGTTCGAGCACCTGCGCGACGAATCGCTGGCAGGGCTGGAGGCGCTCGACTTCCCTGGCATTGCCGTGGGTGGCCTGAGCGTGGGCGAACCCAAAGAAGACATGATGCGCGTGCTGCAGCACATCGGCCCCAAGCTGCCCGCGCACAAACCGCATTACCTGATGGGCGTGGGCACGCCGGAAGACCTGATTGCCGGGGTGCAAAACGGCATCGACATGTTCGATTGCGTCATGCCCACGCGCAACGCGCGCAATGGCCACACCTTCACCCGCTACGGTGACCTGAAGATCCGCAACGCGCGCCACAAGAGCGACGAGCGTCCGCTGGACGAAACCTGCAGTTGTTACGCCTGCGCCGGCA
>JACCDS010545521.1_pt1 | contig 20676 bp, 13 predicted proteins | sample 7446441 | NCBI WGS metagenome assembly JACCDS01 (sample SAMN15323445, study PRJNA562643) | freshwater metagenome | isolation source: river surface water | place: USA:Blue River Watershed | collected 2017-08-17
CATCACCCTCGCCGCCTTCGAGGTCAGCTCCGATCGCGATGTCGGCTACACCGCCTCCAGCGCCCTCGCCGGCGGCCGCATCGACTCCCTCCTCAAGGAAACGCCCTCCGCGATCAGCGTCCTCACCGCGGAATTCCTCGCGGACATCGCCGCCACCACCTTCGGCTCCGCCGCCGAGTGGGCGCCCAATTCCATTCCCGTCGGCGACACCGCCACCATGGGCGAGTACAACGTCAACATCCGCGGCGTCGGCAACAGCTTCCCCAGCCGCAACTACTTCCGCTGGTACGTCTCCAGCGACAACTACAACACCGAGCGCCTCGAGTTCGCGCGCGGCCCCAACTCCATCCTCTTCGGCGACGGCAATCCCGGCGGCATCAACACCACCTTCACCAAACAGGCCCTCTTCGTTTCCCGCCGCTCCGTCCAGCTCCGCACCGAAAGCTTCGGCGGCTACCGCGCCAGCTTCGACTACAACCTCCCCGCCGGTTCGCGGCTCGCCGTCCGCGTCAACGCCCTGACCGACAACCTCAAGGGCTGGCGCGACTACGACGAACCCACCCGCCACAGCGCCCACCTCGCCGCCACCTTCCGCGTCGCCAAAGACTCCCAGCTCCGCGGCGAATACGAACAGGGCAAATACCGCCGCTTCTCCTTCGCCCAGACCTTCGCCGACCAAAGCGCCAACTGGAACCGCACCGCCGTCTTCAACGGCACCGTCGCGCCCTCCACCGCCGGCACCGGCGTCGCCCGCCTCAATGCCGCCGTCGCCGACGACTACCTCGTCTACGATCCGAGCCAGGCCGCCCTCGGCATCCTCAATTGGCGCGGCTTCTTCCAGACCACCGGCACCGGCCTCCGTATCTTGCCCGAAGGTCGCCCCCAGGTCGCCCGCTTCCCGTCGATCCCGAATCGCGAATTCAGCCTCCAGCCGCCCGACGCCTACATCGACACCACCTACCACAGCTGGACCTTCTACGCGGAACACCGCTTCCCCGCCGGCATCATCGCCCAGCTCGCCTTCAACCACCAGGACCAGCACCGCATCGGCAATCTCCGCGTCTGGGATCAGCACCGTATCGACGTCAACACCGTCCTCCCCACCGGCGCCCCCAATCCCAATTTCGGCAAAGCCTTCTCCGACGTCCAACCCCAGCGCACCGTCCAGGAAAACACCCTCTCCGACTGGCGTCTCTCCCTCGCCCACAAATCCCAGCTCCGCTGGGTCCGCCAAAGTTTCAGTTTCTCGTCCGGCGTCCGCCACGACGAATACACGCCCGTCACCTGGACCGCCGGCCGCGTGAACCACGCCAACCCCAACAGCCAGGCCGCCACCAACGTCATCCGTATCCGCCAATACTGGGACGCCCCCCGCAACCCCCGCGGCTTCGATTCCCTCGTCTCCAACGGCTCCGATGTCCGCTTCATCGAGACCAACTCCTCCGATGAAGACCAACGTCTCCAGTACAACCAGCTCGCCTCCGCCTCCGCCTTCTTCAACGGCAAACTCTCCGTCCTCCTCGGCTACCGCTACGACATCCACGACCGCAAACAGCAACGCCGCGTCGCCGCCCGGCCCGACGGCTCCTCCATCCTCGGCGCCACCGCCGGCCCCGGCACCCTCGATGTCAGCCACGTCAAGGTCGGCACCTCCTCCGCCGGCCTCGTCTGGTTCCCCATCCCCTGGCTCGGCGCCTACGCCAACTATTCCGAATCCTTCAACGCCCCCGGCTCCGGCGCCTCCAAACTCGACGGCTCCACCATTCCGCCCGCCTCCAACGACGGCATCGACGTCGGCCTCAAACTCGAATTCTTCGGCGGCAAACTCGCCGGCACCCTCGGCTACTACAAGATGAAGCAAATCGACCGCGCCCGCACCGGCGACGGCATGGCCGACATCAACGAAATCTGGAACGACCTCGGCCGCCCCCAGGACACCATCCTCGCCTACCGCGATCTCGAAACCTACCAGGGCGACGGCCTCGAACTCGACGTCACCGCCAATCTCACGCGCTCCTGGCGCCTGATGCTGAACTACTCCCTCCCCAAGACCCAGCAGGCCGACATCGGCCCCGGCCTCCGCGCCTACGTCGCCCAGCACCTCGCCACCTGGCAGGCCGGCGCCGCCAACCCCGCCCTCCCCAACGCCGCCCGCATCGCCACCAACATCGGCGACATCAACCGCATCATCTCCGGCTACACCGAGGGCCGCACCCTCAACAACACCGTCGAGAAAATCGGCAACGTCTACACCACCTACTCCTTCCGCGAGGGCCGGCTCAAGGGCCTCGCCGTCGGCGGCGGCGCCAACTACCGCGGCCGCCAGGTCGTCGGCAACCGCGCCAACCAACCGTTCAATTACCTCTACGCCAAAGCCTACACCCTCGTCTCCGCCCACTCGAGCTACGACCTCCGCCTCGGCAAATACCGCACCCGCCTCCAGCTCAACGTCTCCAATCTCCTCGACGAACAGGACGTCGTGTACACCACCTTCACGTCCAACGCCGCCGCCGGCGGCGACGTCCCCAACGCCTTCCGCTACCAAACCCCGCGCAAGTACTCCCTCAGCGCCACCCTCAACTTCTGAGCCCGGGCCCCGCGGGCGCCCGCCGCCACCCCAACTCCGAACTCCGAACCCCAAACTTCGGCCTCCGGCCTCCGAACTCCGGTTTCCGGTTTCCGGTCTCCGAACTCCGATTTCTTCTTTCTTCTTTCTCCTTTCCCCATGTTTCTCCTTCCCCGCCTCGCCTTCCTCTGCGCCCTGGCGGGCCTCGGCGCCGCCTCCGCCGCCTCCGCCGCGCGCCCGCCCAACTTCCTCGTCATCTTCGCCGACGATCTCGGCTACAAGGACACCGGCTTCACCGGTTCCGATTTCTACGAGACCCCGCACCTCGACCGCCTCGCCGCCCGCGGCATGGTTTTCAACCACGCCTACGCCGGCGCCGGCAACTGCGCCCCCAGCCGCGCCTGCCTCCACTCCGGCCAATATAGCCCCCGCACCGGCGTCTACGCCGTGCAAACCACCGACCGCGGCCCCAAGGAACTCCAGCGTCTCGTCCCGATTCCCAATCGCGAAGATCTCGCCCTTGAAAACGTCACCCTCGCCGAAGCTCTGAAAGCCGCCGGCTACGCCACCGGCCTCTTCGGCAAATGGCACCTCTCCGGCGATCCCGGCACCAAGCCCACCCAGCAGGGCTTCGACGTCTACTTCGATTCCCGCCTCCCCAACCCCAACACGCGCCGCGACGAGCCCGCCGACCCCAAGGGCATCTTCTCCCTCACCCGCGCCGCCGGCGACTTCATCGCCGCAAACCGCGAAAAACCGTTCTTCGCCTTCGTCGCCCACCACGCCATCCACTCCGCCCTCGAGGCCCGCCCCGCCAGCCTCGCGAAGTTCGAAGCGAAAGCCAAAGGCAACGCCCACCAGAACCCGCTCTACGCCGCCTGCGTGTACGATCTCGACGCCGGCGTCGGCCAATTGCTCGCCCGCCTCGACGAACTCGGCCTCGCGGAAAACACCCTCGTCATCTTCACCTCCGACAACGGCGGCACCGGCCAATCCACCCAGGAACCCCTCCGCGGCAACAAAGGCGCCTACTACGAAGGCGGCATCCGCGAACCCTTCGTCGCCGCCTGGCCCGGCCGTATCCGCCCCGGCACCACGAGCGACGTCCCGGTGATCAACCTCGACCTCTACCCCACCTTCCTCGCCGCCGCCGGCGCCGCGTTGCCCGCGGGCAAAATCCTCGACGGCGAAAGCCTCCTCCCGCTGCTCACCGGCACCGCCGCCTCCCTCCGCCGCCCCTCGGTCTTTTGGCATTTCCCCGGCTACCTCGACCGCCCCGTCACCCGCGGCCGCGATCCCGTTTTCCGCACCCGCCCCGTCACCGCCATGCGCTCCGGCGAATGGAAACTGTTTCTCTACCACGAGGAATGGCAGCTCGACGGCGGCCGCGCCCAACTCGCGACCAACCGCGCCGTCGAACTCTACCGCCTGAGCGACGACCCCGGCGAACGCCGCGATCTCGCCCTTGTCGAATCCGCCCGCCGCGACGCCCTCCTCGACGAAATGCTCGCCTGGCTCAAAGCCACCGACGCCAAACTCCCGTCCGTCCCCAACCCCGCCTACCAGACCGACGCCTCCGCCACCGGCAAAAAGAAACGCCGCGCCGAAGCCAAGTGATACTCAACGTCCCTTCGATTTTGCCCCTTGTGAAACAGCCCTATTGACCACCGATTTCACGGCATCTCACGGACCTCCCATGCCCCATCCGTGCCCATCTGTGAAATCTGTGGTCCTGATCTGAACCCTTGGACGCTTGGCCTAAGTTCCAAAACTCAAGGGTCGCTCTCCTGATCCTCTCCCCGCCTTTCCTTCCCATGCTCCGCCTCCTGCTCTGCCTCTTCGCCCTTGCCGCCCCCGCGCTCGCCGCCGCCCCCGCCGCCAAGCCCAACATCATCTTCATCCTCAGCGACGATCTCGCCCAGGGCGACGTCGGCGCCTACGGCCAGAAGCTGATCCAGACGCCGCACCTCGACCGCCTCGGCCGCGAGGGCACCCGCTACCTCTCCGCCTACTGCGGCACCTCCGTCTGCGCCCCGTCCCGCACGTCGCTGATGACCGGCCTGCACAGCGGCCACGCCCCCGTCCGCGGCAATTGGGAAATCCAGCCCGAGGGCCAACTCCCGCTCCCCGCCGACACCGTCACCGTCGCGCAAATTCTCAAATCCGCCGGCTACGCCACCGCCGCCGTCGGCAAATGGGGTATGGGGATGTTCGATACATCCGGCAGCCCCCTGAAGAAAGGCTTCGACCGTTTCTTCGGCTACAACTGCCAGCGCCACGCCCACTCCTACTTCCCGACTTTCCTCTACCGCGACAGCACCCGCGTCGATCTGCCGGGCAATGACGGCGTCGGCGTCGGCAAAACCTACGCGCAGAACCTCATCCAGACCGAGGCCCTGCGCTTCGTGCGCGAGAAGAAGGACGGCCCCTTCTTCCTCTACTACGCGATCACGCTGCCGCACGGCCGCCATGAAATCGACGACTTCGGCATCTACGCCGATCGCCCCTGGACGCCTCAGCAAAAAGCCTACGCGGCTCAGGTCACGCGCCTCGACCGCGATGTCGGCCAACTCCTCGACCTGCTCGCCGAATTGAAGCTGGAGCAAAACACCCTCGTCATGCTCGCCGGCGACAACGGCTCCTCCTTCAACCCCACCTCCGACTTCGGCAAACTCTTCGAACAAGCCGCCAACGGTCTCCGTGGTTTCAAACGCGGCCTCTACGAAGGCGCCCTCCGCCAAGCCTCCTTCGCCCGCTGGCCCGGCACCGTCCCCGCCGGCCGCGTCACCGACGAACCGTGGGCCTTCTGGGATTTCCTCCCCACCGCCGCCGAACTTGCCGGCGCGAAATTGCCTCCCGGCTACCGCCCCGACGGCCTCTCCCTCGTCTCGTTTCTCCGCGGCGGCCCCGCCCCGGCCCGCGACTACTTCTATTGGGAGCTCCACGAACAGCGCCCGATCCAGGCCGCCCGCTTCGGCCAGTGGAAGGCCGTGCGCAACGCCCACGACCAACCGATCGAACTCTACGATCTAAACAACGACGCCGCCGAATCCCGCAACCTCGCCGCCGCGAAACCCGACCTCGTCGCCCGCGCCGAGGCCATCTTCGCCGCCGCCCACACCCCCGATCCGAACTGGCCGCTCACCGGCCGCGCCGCCCACCGCAAACAGGGCCCCGCCGCCACCAAGGGCAAGAAAGCCGAGACCAAGTAGCCCCCGGGCGTTTGCCGCCCACCGGCTGTCTCACCTCAGCCCAACGTCCCTCGGCGTTGGGCCTTCAGGAAACAGTTTTCCTGACCACGGCCTTCGCGGAATTTCTCCGCCAATCCGTGCCTCACCCGTGCCTCATCCGTGCCCATCTGTGAAATCTGTGGTCCTGGTCTGAAAGCTCGAGGGATCGTTGCAGTGCTTGCCCATGGCTCGCGCCGGCGAGCCTCCGGCTCTTTCAACTTTCAGCCTTCAACTTTCAACTCCCTGCCGCCACCGGCGGCAGGTTTCCGTCCGCCCCGAAACCCATCTCCCGCGGCCCGGCCAGCAGCTCGAGTCCCGGTTTTCCGGATACGTCGGCCCAGGCCGTTTCCGAAACCTCCATTTCCGTCAGGACCAAGGTGCTCTCGATCCGCACGATCCGCGCCTGCCGCGCGGCATCGTCCTGACACAGCGAAACCAGCATCGCCTCCACCGCCTCGCGATCCGTGTCGAACGCGATCGGGATCTTCGCGCTTCCCGGCGTCAGCGAGGTCAGTGAATTCACCGCCGTCGCCCGCCGGTCCATCGCCTGCACCAGCCGCGTCGTCGTGACATCCGCCAGGCCGATGCCGATTGCATTGCCGTGGCTCTCCGGCGTCACGTCGCGAACAAAGAGCCGCCGCACAAACGGCAACGGCCGGTCCTCCCGCATCAACCCGCCGATGTAGCCCTGCACCCAGCGGTTCGTCACGTTCGGGTCGAGTCCGGCTCCGCTGATGTTTTTGCCGATCCAATCGACGATCAGCAGATCGATTTCCCCGAACGGCAACCGCGGCAACAGCGCCCGCGCCTCTTCGAGCAACGTCTCCTCCGCCGTCTCCATCTCGGCCCGCGGAATCGCGACGATCTTCGCCGTTTCATGGAATTGGTTTTCCAGAATCGCCAGCCCGCCGAGCAACGGCGCCCGCGCCACGATCACCTTCGCCATGCCGCGGATCGAACGCTCGTGCCCGATCCAGCTCGCCGCCCGGTGCATCGCCGCCGCGCCCGCATGTTTGCCCAAACCGATCACCGCCATCTTCAGCAGCCCGCTGCCGAGCGTCCCGAAGAAATCCGTGTGCGGCTTGATCCGATTGATCAGCACGATGCCGTCCGCCGCCATCGCCTCCGTGCTGCACACCACCGCCGCACCCTCCGGCGTGCGCCCGATTTCCTGCACCTCAAGCGAAGGCCGCACCGGCACGCCCATCGCCGCCTCGGTCACACCGTAGTCCGCCAGAATTGTCCGCTGCCCCTCCGGCGTCGCGCCGCCGTGGCTGCCCATCGCCGGAATGATGAACGGCTCCGCCCCCGCCGCCCTCAGCACGTCGATCGTCCCGCGCACGATCGCCGCCAGGTTCGTGATGCCGCGGCTGCCCACCGCCACCGCGACGCGTGCGCCGGGCCTGAGCCCCGCGGCCAACTTGCCCGCCTCGCGCGCCACGGTCGCCGCCGTGTCCGGCACCGCACCGCGCGCGAAATTCTGCCGCACCCGCACCATCCGAGGCATCGCATTCATCGCCCCGCATCCAACCCGCCGCCGTCCCCGACGCAATCCCGCGTGCCGCCCCGCCGCCCCGCCGTAGCCCGGCGCTTCAGCCCGGGCTCCTTGGCGATTCAGCCCGCCGCCGACGCATCGCTGCGCACCGGCGCCAACGCCGCCGCGACTCCCGCCAGAAACTGCGCCCGCGCAAACGGCTTCGTCACCGCCGCCTGCGCCCCCAGCCCGACCGCCACCTTCAGGCAATCGTCCGTCTCGAAATACCGCCCCCCGCCCGAGACCGCCAAAATCGGCGTCGCCGGCTGCAGCCGCCGCGTCTCGCGGATCAAGTCGATCCCGTCGCCGTCCGGCATCAGCACATCCGTGATCACCAGATCGAAGGTCTGCTGCGCCATCAGCACCTTCGCCTCCCGCGCACTGCCGGCCCCCGCCATGCGGTGGCCCTCGGCCTCGAGCCAGTGCCGCACAATGTTGCGGATGTCTTCCTCGTCGTCGGCAAACAGGATCGAAAGTGACTTCACGGAGCCTCACGTTGAAGCGAGCCGGGAAAGCGATTCAAGCCCTTGACCTCCTGCGCGGCCATTCGCCAGCCGCTCGCAAAACGGGTTTGAAACGGCGGCCACCCGCCGCTGCCCTCAATCCCCCACATGCCTTCCCCGCGCTTTGGCGCCGCCTGCCTCGCAGCCGCCTTCTTTCTTTGCCGCCTGGCTGCCGCCGATCTTCGCCCGCCCGAGAAAATCGTCGCCGAAGTCTGCGCCGGCTGCCATGGCCCCGCCCTCACCGGCGCCAACGGCCCCAACCTCCTCGACTGGCTCAACCACCACGGCAACGACGACGCCAGCGTCCGCGCCAGCATCGTCGACGGCTGGCCCGCCTTCGGCATGCCCGCCTTCGGCCCCGTCCTCGCCCCGGCCGAGGTCGACGCCCTCGTCGCCTTCATCCGCCGCCAGCGCGCCGAATTCGCCGCCGGCCGCCTCAAGGCTCCCGTCCCGCCCGACTCCGTCGCCGTCGTCTCCGAACGCCAATCCTTCCGCGTCGAAACCGTCGTCGGCGATCTCGCGACGCCGTGGGGCCTCGCCTTCCTCTCCGACGGCTCCTGGCTCGTCAGCGAACGCGAGGGCCGCCTCCGCCTGATCCGCGACGGCCGCCTCGATCCCGCCCCCGTGCGCGGCACCCCCAAGGCCTTCGTGCGCCAGGACGGCGGCTACCTCGACGTCATCGCCCACCCCCGCCACGCGGAAAACGGCTGGGTCTACCTCGCGTATTCGGAAACCGGTGACGCCCCCGACCGCACCATGACCGTGATCGTGCGCGGCCGCATCCGCGCCGGCGCCTGGGAAGACCAGCAGGAGATTTTCCGCGGCCCGCCGCGCAGCTACATCGCCGGCGACTACAGCCACTACGGCTGCCGCTTCCTCTTCGATGCCGCCGGCCATCTGTTCTTCACCATCGGCGACCGCGGCCGGCCCGACGAGGCCCAGGATCTTTCGAGTCCGCTCGGTAAAATCCACCGCGTGCACGACGACGGCCGCATCCCCGCGGACAATCCCTTCGCCGGCCGCGCCGATGTCTGGCCCTCCGTCTGGAGCTACGGCCACCGCCATCCGCAGGGGCTCGAATTCCATCCCGTCACCGGCAAACTCTGGGCGACCGAACACGGCCCGCGCGGCGGCGACGAACTCAACCGCATCGAACCCGGCCGCAACTACGGCTGGCCCCTCATCTCCCACGGTCGCCCGCAGAACCGTGAAACCATCGGCGGCACCCACCGCGACGGCCTCGAACAGCCGGCCGCGTTCTGGCCCCGCTCCCTTGCGCCGAATGCGATCACGTTTTCCGCCAGCGAGCGCTACCCGGGCTGGAAAAACCAGCTCCTCGTCGCGACCTTGGTCGGCGAACAGGTCGTCCGCATCGAGACCGACGGCGACCGCGCCGGCCACCAAGAGACGCTCTTCCATCGGCTCGGCCGCGTGCGCGACATCGTCACCGGCCCCGACGGTTTTCTCTACGTGGTTTTCAACAACCCGGGCCGCATCGCCCGGATCGTCCCGACGCCCCCCGTCACCACCGCGCGCTGAGCCGGGCTCATGGAATTCATATAGCTTGTTGCTCGTTGAGAGCGGAACCGCGGTGGTCCGGTTTCCGATCCTTCAACCTTCACCTTTCAACCTTCAACTTCGCAGCGGCTTCAGCCCGCGCTCGATCGCCGCGCGCCGCGGTTCGAGAAAAGGCGGCAACGCCAATTTTTCCCCGAGCGTCGCCAGCGGTTCGTCGGCCGTGAAGCCCGGGCCGTCCGTCGCGATTTCGAAAAGGATCCCGTTGGGTTCGCGGAAATAAAGGCTGCGGAAATAGAACCGGTCGACGTCGCCGCTCGAGGGCATGCCCACCGTGCCAAGATGCTCGATCCACGCCGCGTGCGTCTCGGGCGTCGGCGTCCGGAACGCGACGTGATGCACGCCGCCCGCCCCCGGTCCCGCCGGCCGCGCCCCCGGCTCCACCATGACGTGCAACTCCGCCTGCGGTCCGTCCGCGCCCATTTGGTATACCTGCACCGTGCGCTCCGCCGCCCCGGCCTCGCTGCCCGGCCGCCGGTACTCGCGGACGCGCCGCAGGTTCATGACCTGCGTCAGCACCCGATCCGTCGGCCGCAGGTCCGGCACGCTGAGCAAGATCGGGCCGAGCCCGCGGATCTGGTGCTCGGGCGGCACGGGACTCCGCGCCCACGGGTGCGGTTCGAGCGCCGTCCCGTCGACCACCAGACTGAGCCGCTGGCCCTCCGGATCCTCGAAGTCCGCCACCGGGCCGCCGTCCCGCTCGGCCAACGGCACGCCGAGCCGCTCCGCCCACCAGCGCAGGCTCGCCTCGCTGCCGACCCGCAGGCCGGTGCGCGCGACGCTGTGCGTGCCGCGGCGCTCGCGGCCCACCGGCCAATCGAAAAACGTCAGGTCCGTGCCCGGCGAAGCCAGCCCGTCGGCATAGAAAAGATGATACGCGGACACGTCGTCCTGGTTGACCGTCTTCTTGACGAGCCGCAGCCCGAGCTTGCCGGTGTAGAACGCATGGTTGCCGGGCGCGTCGGCCGTCACGGCCGTGAGGTGGTGGAATCCGGTGAGCTTCAAATCCATCGCCGGACCCTGCGCGAAATCCCGCATTCGTCCAGCGCCGCCCGCCCCGCCTCTGCGGCAGATCGGTCTTTCAACCTTCACCTTTCAACTTTCAACTTCACGAGACGCATCAGCCCGACACCAAGGCGGCCGCGAGTTCCGCCTCTTCGGCCGGCGCATGCGCCGCGGTCACGGTCGCGGCCGCAGCGCTCGCGCTCAAGGGCAACGGCAGCGTCACGGGCAGCAGCAGCGCCTTCGCCACGCGGTTGCCGTCATGGGCCCGGGCCAAACGGACGGGATCGCGGGCCAGGCGGGCGGGAAAGGTGAAGACCCGGCCGGGATGGGCCGAGTCGACCAGCTTCAATTCGCCGCCCGACTTGAAGATCAGGACGGTGTGGCCGCCGAGCGAGCCCGCGGCCGGGATGAAGTAGGACAACAGTTTCGCTTCCTCGACCGCGGTGCCGCCGGCCACGTGGTGCCGCAACGCGACGACGCTCTCGATGAAGCAGCCGTTGGGCAATTTGCCCGGCTCGACTGCCGGCACCTTCGCGCCGCCGCGGGCGACGTGCACCCAGCCGGAAATGCCGGCGTCGATGTCGCGCAGCAACGGGCCGAAGTCCGCCTTCTCCGCCGCCAGCCGGTCGCGGTGCAGCGAGAAACTCTGCGTGCCGTTGGCCGGATGGTAGAACCACAGAATGCCGCCGAGCTCGAAGACCAGGGCGTGCGTCCGGTTCGGATACACGCTGCCGCGGCCCGTCTGCTCGAGCCGGATGACCTGCGACCAGACGTCGGCGCCGAGCAGATCCTGGGCTTGCCGGGTGCGGAGGAGGGACTCGTCCGCGCGGGTGGAGGCGGCGAGGCAAAGCGCGAGGGCCAAAGCGAAGAGGAACCGGGTTTTCACGCCCCCATAATCGCCGGAGTCGCGCCAAAGTTTCCGGAATGCGATGAGCGGCGATTTTTCTGCGACAAACGGCGCGGCTGCGGTGTTAAGCCGTTTGCACCCCCGGAAAACCGCCGCCGGACCGTCTCGGCGGCGGACACGCGCGTCCCGTCTTTGGGACGGATTTCCCGCCGCCCGGCGCGGCCCGCGGACCCGCCCTTACAGCGCCTCTTTGAGCAACGCCGCGATGCGTTCGTGGTAACCGCGGCTCAGTTTCAATTTCGTGCCGTCGTGCAGAATCACGGCGTATTCGCCGGCAAAAGAGGGGCTCAGCTTCCGCAGGCGGTCGATGTTCACGATCGTGGAACGGTGGATGCGGATGAAGCGTTTCGGATCCAGCCGCGCCTCGAGCCGGGCCATCGTCTCGCGCATGAGGTGCGCGCGGCCGCCGACGTGGAATTTCATGTAGTCGCCCTCCGCCTCGATCCAATCGATCTCGTCGGCTTTGAGGAAAAAGATCTCGCCCGAGGACTTGAGCAGAATGCGGTCGCCGGCCGGCTCCTCGCGCGCCGCGGGCAACCCGGTCCCGCCGTTCTGCCGGAGATAGTCCAGCAGCTGCGTCAGCCGCGCGTTGACCTGGTCCGCCTGGCGCCGCCGTACTTCGCTTTTGGCCCGCTGCAACGCCGCCTCGAAGCGCAGGTCGTCGTAGGGCTTCAGCAGGTAGTCGACCGCGTTCACCTCGAAGGCGCGCAGCGCGTGCTCGTCGTAGGCCGTGACAAAGACGACCGCCGGCGCGGCCTCCGGCCCGACTTCCGCCAGCGCCGCGAAGCCGTCGCTCCCCGGCATCTGCACGTCGAGAAACGCCAGGTCCGGTTTTTCCCGCCGGATCAACGCCGCCGCCTCGGCGCCCGTGCCGGCCTCGCCCACGATCTCGACGCCGCCGTCGCGCTCCAGCAGCAGCCGCACGCCGCGCCGCGCCGTCGGCTCGTCGTCCACGATGATGGCGCGGATGCGGGCGGAATCGGACGCGGCGGGCGGGAGGGAGGCGTTGGTTTTCATGTGCGGCAGGGCAGAACGATTTGGACCGAGACGCCGCGGCCGGGCTCGCTGCGCAGCGAGAGGTGGCCGCGGGGGCCGTAGATTTTGGCAATGCGTTCGCGGGTATTGCTCAGGCCGATGCCTTCCTTCGTGCGCTTGGTGCCGTCGCCGATGCCCGGCCCGTCGTCGCGCACCTCGAGGTGCAGGCGGCCGGCCTCGACGCGCCCGAGGATGTCGACGCGTCCGGGACCGGACTTCGGCGCGATCCCGTGGATGATCGCGTTTTCCACCAGCGGCTGGAGCAGCAGATTGGGAATCCGGGCCTCGAGCGCCTCCGGGCTCACCGCGATGCCGACCTCGAGCCGGTCGGAAAACCGCATCCGCTGGATCTCGAGGTACAATTGCAGGAAATCCATTTCCTGCCGCACCGTGACTTCGTGGACCCGCGTGTTGTCGAGCGACATGCGCAGCAGCGAACTCAGCCGCGCGATCAGCGTCACCGCGTCGTCGTTGCGGTTCTCGCGCACCAGCACGGCGACGGTGTTCAGCGTGTTGAAGAGGAAGTGCGGCCGGAGCTGCTCGCGCAGGGCCTTCAGCTCCGTCTCGATCAGGCGCGACTCCAGCTGCGCCGCCTTCAATTCCTCGCTCTTGTAGCGCTGGTAGATCTCGAGGCTGTAGCCGAAGGCGAGCACCGCCCAATAGTAGGCCATGTCGATCAGGTTGCGGCCGTAGAAACCGCCGAGGGCCGACGACCAGAAACCGTCGATCGGCTCCCGGTAAAACACGAAGTACGCCAGCATCCGGCCGAGGTAGAACGTCGCCATCACCACGAAACTCATGCCGAGGTGGAAGCCGATGCCGCCGAACCAATGTCCGCGGTTCAACGGCAGCTTCGCCCGCATCTGCAAAATCATCGGCGCCAGCAGCGCCCACATGAACGCGCGCCCGAACTGCGGCACCGCCACCTCGATGAAATCGACCCCGCTCGGCTTCGGGCCGGCGCGGTTGTTGAAATACACCTCGATGGACAGCACGAACCCGAGGAACACCCAGCCGCCGACGACGGCGGCAAAACGGATCCAGCGGTTGTGCATGACGCGGGGGTTCATCCGTCCGTCATCGGCGCGGTTCAAGCGTCAAACTCCCCGCCTGCGACGAACCGCCGCGTTTCCGCGCCGAATCACCGCCCGGCGCGACGAAGCCTGCGACGAACGTCGGCCGCTCCGGCCGCCTTACGGTCGCTTCGTCGACCAGGTGCCGCCCGAGGTGCCGTCGCCGGTCTTCGTTTCGAACTTCCCGGCCAAAGTCCCGTCCTTCAATTCGCCTCGCAGCGTGGACACCCCGTTCGTGCCGTCGATCGACCAAGCCAGCACGACTTCGATCTTCGCACCGTCGACGCGCACGGTCGGCACCGTGGGTTTCACGTCGGCATCCTGAAACGTGAACACCGCGGTCGCGCTCCACGCCCCGGCCGCATCGCGCGCCAAGGCCAGGCGAAGTTTGCCGCCGGACTCGTCCTCGCCCTTCCACGTGCCGGCATACTCGCCGGCCGTGATCGTGGCCGCCGGCGCCGCGGCCGCCGCTCCGGGTTTGGGTTCGGCCGCCTGGGCCGAAAATGCCGCCAACGCCGCCAACATCGCGAGGGGTAAACGGATTCGCATGTTTCCCGTTTCGTAAACTTCGGCCCCGGCCGCGAGCCTCAAAACGCGCTCACATCAACGACCTTCGGGGGCTTTCGGAATTCATGAAACCGACTTTTTGACCACGGATTCCACGGAAACTCACGGATCATGGATGCCTCATCCGTGCCCATCTGTGGAATCTGTGGTCAAGGTCTGAAAGCTTCAGGCCATGAAGCCAAACCCCATGCAATTGTAAGCTTTGGGCTGAGCCGAACTCAGGCAGTTGAGTGAACTTGGTTGAGAGCAAAACCGTTCGGTTTCGAGGTACCGTGCTGCGGTTGCGTTTTCCGTGCCTCGACGGATCGGTCTCTCAACCCTCATCCCTCAACTGCGTGAGCCCGGATCCGCTCACTCCCGGGCCGCCAAAAACGCGTCGATCTCGCCCGCCCGCGGCATCGCCGCCGCCGCGCCCGGCCGCGAGATGGCCAGCGCCGCCGCCGCCAACCCGCGCCGCACCGCCGCATCCGTGTCGCCGCCCGTCGCCACCCAGCCGCTCGCCAGGCCGCCGACAAACGCATCCCCCGCCCCCACCGTATCCACGACGCTGACACCGCCGCAGGCCGGCACACGCCGGCCGCCCCCGGGCAACGATACGAAGCAGCCCGCCGCCCCGAGCGTCACGATCACGACCCGGCAACCGCAGGCCCGGCACAGCCGCTGCAGCTCCGCGTCCGCCAGCGCCGCCGGTTCCGGCACCGGCCCGAGTCCGAGGTGCGCGACGAGCGCGGCGAATTCCGTTTCGTTCGGCACCAGCAGGTCCGTGCTGCGGAGCAATTCCGGATCGAAGTCCGCGCGCCACGGCGCCGGATTCAGCAACGTCGTCAACCCCTGCGACCGCGCCGCGCGCAGGCCGTGCAGCACCGTGGCCGGCGGCGATTCGAGCTGGAAAACCGCCAACTGCGCCCCGGCGAAAACCGCCGGGCTCACATCCGCCGGCGCCAAGGCCGCGTTGGCCCCGAGCGCCACCACGATCCGGTTCTGGCCGGTCCGGTCGACGAGAATGCCCGCCGTGCCCGTCGGCAGACCGGCCTTCGTCGCGATCCGCGCCGCGATGTTCTCCTCCGCCAACCACGTCGCCGCCTCGCGGCCGAAGGCATCGTCGCCGAGGGCGCAGACGAAGGCCGTCGCCGCCCCGGCCCGCGCCGCCGCCACCGCCTGGTTCGCGCCCTTGCCGCCGGGCCCGCCGCGCAAGGTCCCGAGCACGGTCTCACCCGCGGCCGGGAATTCCGCCACTTCAAAGGTCAGGTCGCGGTTGAAACTGCCGACCACGACCACCGCCGGCGGCGCGCCGGACGCGCCGGCCGTTTCCCGTTTTTCCAATCCGGCCATCGCGGTGGTTACTGCGCCGCGCGCTTCAATTCCTCGAACCGCGCCCGCAACGCCGCGGTCCGCGGTTCCGTTTTTCCTGCGGCCACGAGATTCGTTTCCTCGAACGGATCCCGCGCCAAATCGAAGAGCTCCTCGTGTTTGAAATCCGGCCACCACAGGTACTTCACGTCTTTGCGCACCAGCGCCTCGGAGGCGGGGATGAAATCCGAATTCCGGATGATGCCGTGCTCGTAGAAAAACTCGGTGCGCCACTCCGGCCGCGCCGCGCCGCGGTACAGCGGACTGAAATCCCGCCCCTGCATGCCCGGCGGCGCGGCGATCCCCGCCGCGGCCAAAATGGTCGGGGCCAGATCCACGTTCAGCGTCATCGCCGCATCCGTCGCGCCGCGCTTCGCCGCGGGCGTCCGCGGATCCCGCACGATCAGCGGCACGCGGATGCTCTCCTCGTACGGATACCATTTGTCGGCGAGTTCGTGCTCGCCGTGGAAGTAGCCGTTGTCGGTCGTGAAAATCACCAGCGTCCGGTCCAGCACGCCCTGCCGTTCCAATTCCTTCAGCACCCGGCCGCACACGGTGTCCACCTCCGTCGCGAGGCGGTAATAGTTCTTCATCATTTCCTGGTACTTCTCCGGCGTGTCGAAACGCCAATGCCAGCGGTTGCGACCTTCGTTTTTCTCGTTCGCGACAAAGGGCGGCAACCGGCGGAAGTGCTCCGGCGTCGCCGTGCGCGGCACCGGGATCGCGACGTCGCGGTAAAGCGGCAGACTCTCCGGCTGCGGCAAAAATTGCTTCGGATTCTGGTCCTCCGCATGCGTCGCGAAAAACGCGAGCGTCAGCAGAAACGGTTTCCCCGCGGGTCGCGTTTTCAGGAACTCGAGCGCGTCGTTTTCGTTCTTCTGCGTCACGTGGATCTCGGTGCCGTCCGGCTGCTTCAGCCAATGTTTGCCCGCGTAGCTCCGGCCGAAATCGAAGTGCTCGCCGGGAAACTTGCCGTTGTGCCATTTGCCGACGTGCCCGACCCAGTAGCCCTTCGACCGCAGCAACCCCGGGTACGTCTCGGCCCACGGCGTCTTGAACATCTCGAAGGCGCGGTTGCCGTGCCGCGACATCCACTGCCCGGTGAACAGCGTCGCCCGGCTCACGCCGCAAATCGCCGTCGTCACGTAGTTGTGCGTGAACCGCACGCCGCCGCGCGCCAAGGCATCGAGGTTCGGCGTGCGCACGACGGGATGGCCGGCGGCGCCGAGCGTGTCGTGGCGCCAGTCGTCCGCGTACAGCACGACGATGTTGAGCGGCTCCGCCGCGCGCGCGGCGACGGCGAATCCCAAAACGGCAATTGCGGCAAAGCTCAGCCAGGCACGGCGGGGTAGGTCCATGCGCCCAGCCAACCCGGCCGGGCCGGCGCCGTCCAGTCCGGTGTGCGGACCGGACGCCCGATCACGGCGCTGGCACCGCAAACTCCGCTTTCAATTCCGCGTCGTTCCACGCCTTCTGCCGGTCCGCGGTCGCGGCGCGCGCCTGCGCCACCTGCTCCGCCGTGACCGGCACGCGCTGGTTGCCGAATTCCCGCCGGACAAAGGTGTGGATCGCGGCCAGGTTCGCGTCGTCGAATTGCTTCCACGGCGGCATCACGAAACCGCGGCCGGGACTTTCCTTCCCGTGCAGCACGATCTGGATCAGCGCCGCGGGATCGCGGCCGAGCCACGGCGAACCGACCAGCGCCGGCGCCAGCCCCGCGCGGCCCTCGCCCGCTTCCTGGTGGCACGGCGCGCAGGTCAACGTGTAGGCCGTCCGCCCGCGCTCGAACAATTCCTGCGCGAGCCGCTGCGCCGGATCGCCGGACTGGTTGGCCTCCCAGCGGCCGACCAACGTCGCCAGCTGCGGCTCCCGGTACGCCCGCAGCCGGGCCAGATTGCCCGTGCTCAGCGCGCCGGGATCGAAGGTGCCCGCGTTCATGCGCTCGAGCAGGGCGAGCGCCCAGGTTGGCTTTTCGCAAAGCATCCGCTGCGCCGTCGCCTGCAACCGCGCCGGCAACGTCGCATACACTTCCATCACAACCGCCGCGGCCTCCGCGCCCGCATATCCGCCGAGCGTCGCGAGCCGCTTCGCGCGGCGCGCCTCGTTGCGCTCGCTCCGCACCAATTGCGCCACCACCGGTAGCGCCTCGGCCGGAGCCGTCGCCGCAAATAGATCCAGCGCCGCCACGATTTCCGTTTCCGTCAATTTCCCGCCGGCGACGCGCGCCACCGCTTCCGCCGTCGCCCCCTTCACGCCGAGCCGCGCCCCGAGCACAACCAGCGCCATCGGGTGCGGCCCGCTCGCCCAACGCTGCGCCAGCTCCTCCGCCAACCGCCGCGGCACGTCGGCCACCGCCGCCCCGTTGAGTCCCGCCGCCATGCCTTGCAGCAGCAGCGCCGCCGCCGCCGCATCGGGCGCCGCCGCGAGCAATCGCGCGCCGAACTCCAAATTGCGGCGCAGGTGCTCCGGCGCGCGCTCGATCTGCCATTCGGAAAACGAACCTTCCTTGAAGGTGTAGTAACGCCGCGGGCCCTGGTCCGCGGTGAAGCGCTGCCCGAGGCGCGCCGCCAGGTGCTGCCTGAACAAGGGCCGCTGCCACACCGCCGGCTCCGCCGCCAACGCCAGCAATTCCTCGCGGCCCGTGTCCGCCTTGCTCTCGAGCGCCCACCACAGCAGCAGCGGCAGGTGCTTGTCCGCCGCGTCCGCATCGTGGTTCAGCAGCGCCCGCACGATCGGCAGCGCCTGCCCGGCCGGCAACCGTTTCGCCGTCGCCGCCAGCTGCGCGCGCACGGCCACGTCCGTTTCCCGCGCCGCCAACGCCGCCAGCTCCGCCGCCAACGCCGGCTCCGCCAAGTTGGCATCGCCGGTCAGCCGCACGCCCCACGACCGCAGGTGCGGCGAGGCGTGCCGCAGCGCCGCGAGCCGGTCCGACGGCAGCAGCTCACCGCGCAAATTCAGCCCCCAGAAGGCCTCGAGCGCCGTCGGCATTTCCCCTGCCGCCAAGGTGCGCAGCCGCGCCGCCAGCGGCTCCGGGCGCGCCGCCAGCAACCGGCGCGCGTGCTCGCGCCATTCGCGATTCGGATGGGCCAGCTGGGCGACGAGTTCATCGGTGGAGCGGCGCGTGAAATCGACGGGCCCCGCGGGTTTCGCCCCCGCCGGCACGATGCGGAAGATCCGGCCGTTGCTCTTGTCCCAGGTGTCCGCGGGATTGAGATGGCTCAGCCGCAGGTCGGACCAATCGGCGAGATAGATCGCGCCGTCGGGGCCTTGCTCGACATCGACCGGACGGAACGCGCGATCCTCGGTGGAAAGCAATTCCGGTTCGTCGACCGTGCGAAAGGTCGACGTATCCGGCACCAGCCGGCTCGGCTGGATCCGGTTCGTCATCGCCATCGCGGCGACGAACTGGCCGCGCAGCGCGGGCATCGTGTCGGCCTCGTAAATCACGAAGGCCTGCGCGAACCGCGCGGGATATCCCTGGTGCGCCATGTGCTCGAAGAAACCGAAAATGAACGGATTCATCGCCGGCCCGTGCTTGGTCCAGCCCTTCGCGTAGGTTGCTCCCTGTATATAGTGCAGGCCGCGCGTGCCGCCGGTATTGGTGCCGGAAAAGAGCCGGCCGTACTGGTCGAATTCGCAACTGAAGGTGTTGCCGCCGCCCTCGGCGAAAATCTCGAAAACGCGCCGGCCCGGGTGGTACCGCCAGATGCATTGGCCCGCGAGCCGCACGCTCTGGATCTCGAGCGTCGTCGTGCTGCCCTTCGCGCCGTAGATCCAGCCGTCCGGTCCCCAATGCAGGCTGTTCGCCAGCGAATGCGTATCCTCAAGCCCGAAGCCCGCCAGGTGCACTTCCGGATCGCCGTCCGGCACGTCGTCGCCGTCACGATCCGGGTAAAAAAGCAAATACGGCGCCATCAGCACCCAGGCCCCGTCGTTCGCCGGCAACACGCTCGTCGCCAAATTCAGGCCCTCGAGAAAACGCCGGTGCGTCTCGAAGGTGCCGTCGCCGTTCTTGTCCTCGAGAATCGTGATCCGGTCCGCGCCGCGGAAATGCCGCGGCGGCGGCGGCGAGGTGCGGTCGTATTCCGCCCGGATGTATTGGTCGTAGGCGGTGATCGTGAGTCCCGCGGGAAAGGGATACTGCAGGTACTCCGCGACCCAGAGCCGGCCCCGCGCGTCGAACTTCAGTTCCAGCGGCTGCCGCACCACCGGTTCGCTCGCGACCAATTCCACGGCGTATCCGGCGGCCAACTTCATCCGCCGCGCCGTTTCCTCCGCCGGCAGCACGCGGCCCTGGCCGTTGAAATCTTGCCCGCCCGGTTTGTAGTTCCGCGCGAACTCCGCGATCTCCGGCGTGAACGGCCCCGCCCGTTCCGCCGCCGACAACGCGGCCGCGCCGGCGAGGGCCGCCCCGGCCGCCACCCGCCCCAAGCGACGGACGATAGATTGCAGGGTGATGGAAAAAATCGGGATCGGCGTCATGGGGTTCGGGCAACGGTGGGACTACTGCGCCGTCCGCCGCGAAGGAATCGAAAATTTCGCCGCCGGGCCGCTCTTTCCGGCGCGGCGTCGCTTTACATTCGCGTGACGCACTCCGTCCGCCATCGCGCTCGACCCGACGCATCGGGCCCCGTATCCGTTTTCGCGCCGGTCCCCGGCACCCCCTTCCCGCCCATGGTCATCATCGTTCTCTTCTCCGCCCTCGCGATCGCCGCTCTCGGCGCTTCGTTTCTCGTCACCTTGCCCGCCGCCGGCCGCATCGCCCTCATGGTGCTCGCGGCCTCGCTCGCCTGCTTCGGCTTCGTCGTCGGCTCGTCCGTCGTCATCGACGAAAACGAAGTCGGCATCGTGCACCGCCAGTTCTTCGGTCCCCCGCTGCCCACCGGGCAGGTCATCGCCCGCAACGGCGAGATGGGCCCGCAGGCCGAGGTCCTCGGCCCCGGTTGGCACTTCGGCTACTTCCCCTTCGTCTTCACCGTCCGCATCGACCGCGTCATGTCCGTGCCGCAGGGCCAAGTCGGCTTCGTCACCGCCCGCGACGGCCAACCTTTGCCCGAAGACGAGATGTTCGCCCCCGCCTGGCCGAGCGCCCAGGACATGCTCAATCCGAAAACCTTCCTCGAGCGCAACGGTCGCCGCGGTCCCCAGACCACCGTCCTCACGCCCGGCACCTACCGCTACAACACCGCCCTCCACGAGGTGAGCGCGATTCCCGCCATCCAGGTCGATGCCGGCACCGTCGTCGTCATCAAGAGCAACACCGGTCAGGCCTTTGCGCCCGCCGCCGGCCAGGCCGTCGAGTCCGTCAACGGTGTGCCCCTCGTCCCGAAG
>JACCDS011071356.1_pt1 | contig 20674 bp, 15 predicted proteins | sample 7446441 | NCBI WGS metagenome assembly JACCDS01 (sample SAMN15323445, study PRJNA562643) | freshwater metagenome | isolation source: river surface water | place: USA:Blue River Watershed | collected 2017-08-17
ATATTATAAATAATAGCAAAATTTATTTAACAGCTATTTACAAAAATATAAACAATAGGCTATGTATAAGATTAAATAGTTATCAAATGAATTGGAATTTATTGTCAAGCGATTCGTTAATTTCTGAGGTCATTCAACAATCAACGCCATTTCCGTTATACATCTACCCTCAGTATAAGAAAATTATTGACAATAATATTCTTGAGATATCAGGAATGTATAATTATAGCGGTACGGAAAATGATTATTATTATTTCAGCATCAATTTAAACAGCTTAACTTTTAAAGATAACTTCTACTTTAAAAAAATATTTAATTCAAATTACTCTGTTAATGGTAGCTCTGTGCTTTATAAACAATATAATAGTAGTTGTTATTCATTGTATAAAATATATAATAAAGATTCATTAATTAATTACAAATGCAATCTGGTAAAATTTAGTAATAATTTACCAGTTTGGAACGTGAATCTATTTATACCAAATAATAGTTCAATCAATATAGCAAGCAAACTTGTTTCATTAGATTTTATTAACGATAAAATATTAGCTACTATTGGACACAGACAATCTATAAATACTTTTGTCCAATTTATTATCGAATACGATACCAATGGAAATTATCTTCGATCATATGAAGACACAACCGATTCCGCTTCTTTATATACATATAATTTAAAGACCATATATAATAACGAAAATGAAATACTCAGTCTCGCTCACGGAAAACTGAAAGGACGAAACGACTATGATATCATTTGGAAAAAGACAAGCTTTTTACCCGCAGGATTAAATAATGAGTTGTTAGATTCTACTAACCCTCCATATCCTAATCCAACAAATGATATACTTTATTTAAACTGTGAGGTTTGTTCAACTATTCGTGTATATGATCTTTATGGAAAACTAGCCTTAGAGGCTAACCATACCGACGTAGTTCAACTAACAGAGCTACCACCGGGAATCTATTTTGTTCACCTCACCGAAAACAATCAACGAAGTATTTTTAAAGTAGTGAAAAACTGATAAATAAAAAGCCAATTATTTCTAATTGGCTTTTTGTCTTAAGTCTAGTAGCGAAGCGGTTTCATATCCAACAGCGAAGCGGTCTAGGATCTAGCAGCGAAGCGTTCTCTTATCTATTCAAGTACAAACTTATACCCAATTCCTCTAACCGTTTGCAACAGCATTGGATGTTCTGGATTGTTTTCAATCTTTTTACGTAAGCGTACAATATGCATATCGAGGGTTCTTGTATTTACATCAGAATTATAACCCCAAACCACCATCATCAATTCATCACGGTTAATTACTTTGTTGATGTTTTTTAAGAAATACAATAAAATCCTGTTTTCTAAAATCGTTAACTCTACTTTTTTACCATCGCGCATGAGCATGTGTATGCTTGGATGATGCTCCATGTTTGCAAATTTGATAACATCTGATTTATCAGAATTAACAATAAATTTTACTTTATTTTCAAGTAATGCCATTAATACTTCCATGTTGAATGGCTTCGTAATATAATCGCTTACTCCAAAGTTATAGGCATCAATTTTGTCTACGTCTTGAGCTTTCGCAGTAATCATAATTACAATTCCAGTGAAATCTTTTTCACGGACAGCAGTACATACCTCATTACCCGTTTTACCTGGTAACATCCAATCGAGTAAAACAATGTCTGGTTGTTCCCTTAAAATCATCTCTTCTCCGATGGTGCCATCGGCAGCTTCAAAAACTTGGTATCCTTCCGATGCAATACGCTGACTCACTAATAGACGCAAATTTGCATCGTCTTCTACAATAGCAATTTTTACTTGATGTTTTTCCATTGTTTTGGTGTTAATTGTACAAAACTATTAATCTAATTTATATTTCAGTGTAACAAGCTTATTAATATTATTCAATGGGCAATACAATCATAAATTCTGAACCTTTACCCAATTCGCTTTTTACACTAATTTCACCTTTCATAAATTTAACAACTTCCTTGCAAAAAGCCAACCCTATTCCCACACTACCTTGCTGGTTAAATTGGTTCTCTATGCGGTAAAATTTATTAAATACATTCTCAATCTCATTTTTAGGTATACCTATACCTTTATCAATAAAGGAAATAAACAATTGATCTTTCATTCGCTTTACCTTTATTTGCATCTGTTTTTTATCTTCTGGCGAATATTTATAAGCATTGTCTATCATGTTCTGAAATAAACTATACATCAATACCCTGTCGCCATTGTAGTATAAAATATTTTGAACCGAAAATTCAATATTGAAATTTGGGTGCTTTATTTTATAAGCATCCACCATATCGCTACAAAATTCGTATAAGTCAATTTTCTCTTTCTTTATAATTAAACTTCTATTTTCTAATTGCGTTAAAGAAAGTAGCTTGTTCAATAAATCATTCAACTTATCGGCCTCTTCGTCTAAAATGCGACCATACAACACTTTGTCTTTTTCTTGTAATACCGTCTGGTTTTTAATATTGTTCGCAGCAATTTTAATTACACTCACAGGCGTTTTAAATTCGTGTGTTAAATTGTTCACGAAATCGTATTGAAGTTTAAATAGTTTGGCGTTGATATTTAAATTTCTGTAGATAAGAATAGCAATAAAAAGCATAATTAAATACACTGCCATAATACCAATCGCAATTGGTGTAAACAGCATACCTATTCTTTTATTGACAAATTGTTTTGAAGAAATAAAATACAATTGATAATCTGAAAAGGCTCCAGGTAAAGCAATTCCAGTAGTGAAATAATTTTTATCGTTAATCAGAGAGTCAAATGTAACCGGACGAATTAAAATGTTTTCATACAAATTCGGGTTGTTGTTTATTATTTGTAACCGACTAGGTTCTAAATGAAAAGTGAGTAAATCTTGATCGTACGCAAAAGTGGAATTAATGTCGTTGCTAAGTAATGCACTGTATACTCGCATGTCGGCATTTCGAGGCACGTTAATAAAACTAACTTGTTTATCATTAAATGAATAAAAAACTTTAAATACTACATCCGGACTAATATCTACTGTAGAATCGTAGTGGTTAACAAAATCGGCAAACTTAATTACCGACTTACTAAAGTCGTTTGCATCTTTACCTGTAAATTCTCCGAACGAATTTTTCTTAAATTCAAGTCTTACTTTTGGTTTTGTGTTTATGTTTTCAATTTCATATACAGATTTTACACCAATAGAAAAACGATCTTGTCTAAATCCATCATCAATAGGAATATTACCAACTTCAATATCATAAAAAGTGATGCTTTTTATGATTGAATAATTTTTAAAAAAATTTGAAGACAATCCAACCATCGATACAGAATCGAGGTAGCCTTGATATAAGGAGATTTGTGGAATCTTAGAAAAGATAAAATCGTTATATGGTTTTAATGCATCTTCCAGCACTTCGACTTTATCGGTTACAAACTGCGACTCTATTACTTTTTGCGTGAACTTATATCCAAAAAATAAAGCAATAAAAAATGTGATAGTTAATACAACAATGAAAATAGGTATGAGGGCATAATTTTTCCGATAGGAATTTTTAGGATTCTTCTGACTCATTATTTTTTCATTAAATTTTCGTCGAAGAATGTTTCGAGCTCAGTGTACAAACTAATTTTATTTTCTTCTTTACGGAAACCATGTCCTTCATCATTCAATAAAAAGTAATTTACTTTTAATTCTTTTTTCTTTAATGCTTTAACAAACTGATTAATTTCCGAGACGCTCATACGTTGATCCTTTTCACCATGAGCAATAAAAACAGGAACATTTATAAAGTCGGTATGAAAAACAGGAGAACACTCTCTTAAGTATTCGACATCTTTCTCTGGGTTACCAATCATTTCGTAAACCATATCAAGGTATTGTTTGTAATATGGAGGTATTTCTTTAATGTAAGAGAAGAGATTAGTAAATCCTGAGTATGAAGCTGCGCACTTGTATAATCCCGAATCGCGCACCAATCCATTCAAGGCAAAATAACCACCAAAACTCATTCCGTAAATTCCTATTCTACTTGTATCAACTATGCCTTCCGATATTAAATAATAAACAGCATCGGTATAGTCGTCTTGCATTTTACGCCCTACTTCTTTAAAACCTAGCTCAACAAATTTTTTGCCGAAGCCATCTACTCCTCTATGATTTACACTCACTACAGCATATCCACGGTTTGCAAAAAATTGAACTTCTGGGTTATACCCCCACTTTGTTCTTTGCCATAATGATGGATGAGCTAATACAATTAAGGGATATCGATCTTGTTTAATTTTTGGCAAGGTTAAATATGCATTTATCTTTAATCCATCTCTGCTTGTGAAATCAAAAGGTTTGGTACTGGCTAATTCTTCTTCATTTAACCAAGGCGACATTTTTGCAATTTCTGTTAGTTTATTATTTGTTAAATCAAACAAGCAATAAGTACCAATATTACGATCGCTGAAAATTTTAATTAAAAACTTATCATCATTCATTGTATAATTAATGATGTTATAACTACTTCCAGCATATTTATTTTTAACAACCTTTTCAATTTTATTTAAATTGTTATTTAAATAATGAGTTTGAAAATTATTTTGTCGGAAGGTAGCAAATAAAGGTTGTTTCGTTTGATAAGAAACCCCCATGTCATTAATGTCAACATCATTATGTTGGTATATAACTTCTGTTTCTTTAGCTAATAGTAAATCGAATTTTACCAGAGCCACTTTATCTCTGTTTAAGTTTGATAAAGCATAAACACTTGTGCCATCCTCTGTAAAACAAATAGGGTACAGGGTTTCTTTAAAGTTTAAGCTGATGACTTCTTTGAACTCAGCATTTTTATCTTTTTTAAATAGAACTTTTTCATTTACCCCATCGGTTGCTACAGCCAACCTAATATCACCTTGCCAGTCTTGTTTCCAATAAGAAATATTCCCGGGGTTTTCTAATACTAAGCGTAATTCTCCTGTATTTAAGTTGATTTTGTATAAATCAAAAACATCTTTTTTTCGTTTGTTTAATCCGATATAGATCTCATCCTTATTCACTGGAGGCATATCAATGAACCTCATGCGAACATCTTCAAAAGGTGTTAAATCAATTTTATTGCTTCCATCTTTATATACTGAAAATAGATGGTAATTCTCTTTGCCATCAATATCATATAAATAGATTAATCTATTAGTATCTACCCATAAATAATTAGTAATGCCACGAACTGTATCAAAGGTCAACTGACGACTTTCGTTGCTTTTTATACTTTGACAAAATAGATTTGCTCTGTTTTTATAATTCTGGATGTAAGATATACAACTACCATCAGGAGAAATCATCATATTGCTCTTCTCGGGATTCCTAAAGAAATCTTCTACTGGAATGCTCCTTACTCCCGATTGTTCCTTGTTTGTACAAGCAAACAGAGCAATTAAGAGAACATAAATTATATATACACCTTGCTTCTTCAAAATCAAAAATTAGACTCTAAGTTAATAAAATATAGTGGTTTGGCGCTTGTTAATGCTATGCTGTAACACCATTTTTACCCATATTACGTTATTAAACTAAAATTAAAAAAATATCAATATTTTTATAGCTACATATGAAACTAAAAATACGCCTATTATTGTTCTTGTTTTTGCTTATTAGTAAGGCTTTGTTTGCCCAAAAAAGCAACACGGAAGCTTTAGGTAAAGAGTATTTCAATAAGGGTGAATTCGATAAGGCTGAGAACATATATTCTAAACTTTACCAAAACGACCCGAACAATACCGAATTTTATGTAAAGTATTACAAGAGTTTAATGGCTCAACAGAAATTCGAACAAGCGGAGAAGCTTTGTAAAAAGATGATCAAACGCACGAATTCTTATCCAACATATTTAATTGATTTAGGACTGGTATACGACTCTAATAAACAAAACGAAAAAGCTAAAAAACAATACCAAGAAGCTATCAATAAATTATTGCCCGATTTAATGTTATTGGTAGATGTTACCACGAAGTTTACAGAACTACAATTATATGATCAGGCATTAGAATGTATAAAAAAAGGAAGAACGCTTACTCGAAATCCTACGCTCCTAAGCACCGATGCAACTAAAATCTATAGTCTTCAGAACAATAAACAAGGTATAATTGAAGAACAATTAAACACATTTGAACAAAATGCTTACGATCAAGAATTAATTCAACAAAATTTTCAAGATTATTTTAACGATGAAAAAGACTATGAGTTGTTAAAAATAGTTTTGCTTCAACGATTGCAAAAATTTCCTGATCAAAAATTTTATTACGATTTACTCATTTGGACTTTTATTCAACAGCAAAATTTTGATGCTGCTTATATGCAAAGTCTAGCCATGGATAAACGCTTCGCCGAAGATGGTCAACGTTTATTTCAATTGGGAGTTTATTGCAGAAATAATAAAAAATACGATGCAGCTATCAAGTCATTTCGATCTGTTGTTGAAAAAGGGACTAGCTTGCCGTATTATAATCAGTCTAGAATCTTTTTGTTAAGCACACAGAAAGAAAAAATTACAAGCTCTGTGTACACCCAAAGCGATTTGGAGAATTTAGAAAAAGAGTACAAACAATATTTTGCCGATTTTGGTGAACAAAGCAGTACAGCTGAAGCAATGCGTGAGTATGCTAGTTTGCTTGCATTGTATTTAAATCAATCGGAACAAGCTATTGCAATACTCAATAAAATAATTTCTAATCGTTATGGTATAAGTTCATTCTTGGCACAATGTAAACTAGACTTAGGTGATTACTATTTGTATGCTGCAGAAATTTGGGAAGCAGCAATGTTATACGGACAAGTTGATAAAGCATACAAAGATGATCCATTAGGCCAAATGGCGAAATTTAAAAATGCTAAATTATCATACTACGCAGGTGAATTCGAATGGTCGAAAGCTCAGCTCGATATATTAAAAGCTAGTACAAGTCAGTTGATTGCTAATGATGCATTAAATTTGAGTTTGTTGATTTCCGACAATGAAAACGTAGACACTAATTTTCAAGCATTGGGATTATATGCAAAAGCCGACTTATTGGTTTATCAGCATAAATACGAGAATGCCTTGGAGAAATTAGATTCAATAAACGTTTTGTTTCCAGAGAATGAATTGGAAGATGATATATTGTGGATGAAAGCTAACATCGAACTTAATAAACAAAACTTTGATTCGGCAATTAGCTATTATAAAATTATTGTAGAGAAATTTAAAGAAGGAATTTGGGCTGATGATGCATTGTTCAACATTGGAGAAATTTATGAACGTAAATTAAAAAATTCAGAACTTGCAATGAAGGCATATCAACAAATGATCGATGAGTTTTCTGGAAGTATGTTCATTGTTGAAGCTAGAAAGAGATTTAGAATTTTGAGAGGAAGCTGATAATAATTGTCAATTGTAAATGGTTAATTGTGAATGCAATTCTTATTTCAATTGATTTTACTTTTCGACAAAAAAATTTAATTAACAATTAACAATTAACAATTAACAATTAACAATTAACAATTATATAATGGTACTATACAGTGTAACGGTAAATGTTGTAGATGAAATTCACGAAGAGTGGTTAACGTGGATGAGAGAGAAACACGTTCCGGATGTAATGAATACAGGTTGTTTCAGCATGCATAAGATAATGCGTTTGAAAGAACCAAAGCAAGATGGCAATACTTATTCGTTTCAATATTATTGCGAATCGCAGGAGCGATTAACAGAGTATTTAACTGAACATGCTCCCGCTTTGCGTTTAGAAGTAGAGCAAAAGTATGGTAATAAATTTCTTGCATTTCGTACAATTTTAGATGTTATTGAATAATGGAAATTATAAAAACACCAATAGAAGGATTATTAGTTTTACAACCTAAAATTTGGCACGACGAACGTGGTTATTTTTTTGAAAGTTTTAGAGCTGATGTATTCGAAAAATTAAATATTGAAATTGATTTTGTACAAGACAATCAATCTTTATCACAACGAGGCACCATTAGAGGGTTACACTTTCAAAAAGCACCTTTTGAACAAGGGAAGTTAGTAAGAGTAGTACAAGGTAGAGTGTTAGATGTTGCATTAGACATTCGCAAAAACTCTCCAACGTATGGACAATATTACGCTATTGAACTCAGTGCCGAGAATCAAACACAGTTTTATATACCACCAGGGTTTGCTCACGGATTTTCAACATTAGAAGACAATACTATCTTTTGTTATAAGTGTACAAATTATTACCACAAAGCTTCTGAAGGAGGTGTATTGTTTAACGACCCTGCTTTAAACATCGATTGGAAAGTGGAAGGTTTATTTGTATCGGATAAAGACAAAGAATTGCCTTTGTTAAAAGATTTTGTTAGTCCTTTTTAATTATACGTAAATGTGCAAATGCGAAAATGTGCAAATGAGTAGTACCCATTTGCACATTTTCGCATTTGCACATTTATAATTTTACTTTATATCTTCATTCAATAAATTATACAATACATCTAATTTAGGTGTAAGGATAATTTCAATCCTACGGTTTTTGCTTCTAGCTTCCGCAGTGTTTTGTTTTTCAACTGGCATAATTTCACCTCTACCAGATGCTGTTACTCTGTTTGGATCTAGTTTCTGATTTTCGGTTAAGAATCGAACAACCGCAGTAGAACGTAATACACTTAAATCCCAGTTATCTTTGATTTGACCCAAGTTAGTTACTTTCATGTTATCAGTATGACCTTCTACCAATATGTTTATATCAGGTTGAGTTTGCAATACTTTAGAAAGTTCTGTTAAGGCTTCTTTACCACGCTCATCAATTTCAATACTACCCGAGCTAAATAATAATTTATCGGTTAAAGAAACATATACTTTACCATCTTTAATATTAACAGTTAAGCCACTCTTGTTAAATCCTAACAATGCATTTTGTAATTTATCACGCAATGCTTTTACTGCAGCATCACGTCTAGCCATCGCATCTTCAACTTCTTGTAAACGTTTTTCACGTGCAGCTAAATTTGCTTGTGCATTTTCTAATTCTTTTATAAGTTTCTTTATCTCATCAGAACTGTTTGCTCTCAATTGTTTGTAATTTTCAGAAAGAGTATTCATTTGTTCTGTTAATAACTTCAAGCGTTCTTCATAGTTATTTACTTTTGCTCGCAATGAATTTATTGTATCGCGATGTAATGCTAATGCAGCATTCAAACTGTCGATTTTTAAATTTGCAATGTTTAATCCGTTTTGCAAGGAGTCGCGCTCATGTTGCATCGCTAAAAATTTCTTCTTGGGTACTACGCAAGATGCCATTACTACAATAGCAAAAAGCAGTAGAAAGGGAGAAATGAATTTTTTCATGTTCATGGTTTATAATTATAGTCTTTGCCTCAAAGTTAAAGGGCAAAGGGCATGTATGCGGTGTCGATTTATCCACATTTATGAAAAATTGTTTAAAAGCATTGATACACAAGAGTTTTAAAGCTATTTATACCTGTACAAGTAGCTGAAAAATTTGCTAAATTTGCGCCATCAAAAATCACAATCATGGAATTTCGTATAGAAAAAGACAGTTTAGGTGAGGTACAAGTACCTGCAGAGAAATACTGGGCAGCACAAACTCAACGCTCCCTTCAAAATTTTAAAATTGGTGGACCTGGCGATAAAATGCCGATTGAAATAATCAGAGCATTTGCCATCTTGAAAAAAGCAGCAGCGCTTACAAACAAAGATTTAGGTGTATTGGATGCCGACAAAGCAGCATTAATTGCAGAAGTATGCGAAGAAATATTAACAGGTAAACTTGATGCAGAGTTTCCATTAGTTATTTGGCAAACAGGATCAGGTACACAAAGCAATATGAATGTTAACGAAGTTGTTGCTAACCGTGGGCATGTATTACGTGGCGGTTCATTACTCGACGAGAAAAAAATATTACACCCAAATGATGATGTAAATAAATCACAATCATCGAACGATACCTACCCAACTGCCATGCACATTGCAGCTTACAAACAAGTGGTAGAGATTACAATTCCTGGAATGTTGCAATTAAGAGACACCCTTGCTAAAAAATCGCAAGAGTACATGAACATAGTTAAAATTGGTCGTACACATTTTATGGATGCTACTCCTTTAACTCTTGGTCAAGAATTTTCAGGTTATGTACAACAAATTACCAATTCGGTTAGAGCTTTAAATAATGCATTAGAAATGGTTCGTGAGTTGGCTTTAGGTGGAACTGCAGTAGGTACTGGATTAAATGCACCAAAAGGTTATGCGGAATTAGTGGCTAAAAAAATTGCAGAAATTTCGGGTTATCCATTTGTTACTGCTCCAAATAAATTTGAAGCTTTAGCAGCTCATGATGCAATGGTTGAACTTTCAGGTGCTTTAAAACGCTCGGCTGTAGCACTTATGAAAATCGCTAACGACATTCGTATGTTGAGTTCTGGACCTCGTTGTGGTATCGGTGAAATTATCATACCTGATAATGAACCAGGATCTTCAATTATGCCAGGTAAAGTAAACCCTACTCAACCGGAGGCTTTAACCATGGTATGTGCTCAAGTAATTGGTAACGACATGGCTGTTTCTGTTGGTGGTGCTACTGGTCACTTCGAATTAAACGTATTTAAACCGATGATTGCTGCAAACGTTTTACACTCTGCACGATTAATTGGCGATGCTTGCGTTTCATTTGATGTAAATTGTGCAGCAGGTATTGAACCAAACTATGCCGACATTAAGAAAAACCTTGATAATTCATTAATGCTTGTTACAGCATTAAACACTCATATTGGATACGACAACGCTGCAAAAATTGCAAAGAAAGCTCATAAAGAAAATAAAACTTTAAAAGCTGCTGCCATTGAATTAGGTCTGTTAACATCAGAACAATTTGATGAGTGGGTTCGTCCAGAAAGTATGGTTGGAAATTTGTAATTTCAACACATGAATAATTACGGCTTAATAGGATATCCTCTCTCTCATTCTTTTTCAAAGAATTTCTTCGATAAAAAATTTCTGAGAGAGAATATCCTAGATGCCGAATACCAAAATTATCCTTTAGAGAAAATCGAAGATTTCCCGAATCTTATACAATCAATTCCAAACCTAAAAGGATTAAACGTTACTATTCCTTATAAAGAAAGTATCATTCCATATCTAACAGAATTAGATGATACAGCAAAAGCAATAGGTGCAGTAAATACAATAAAATTTGTTGATGGAAAATTAATTGGATACAATACCGATGCCTGGGGTTTTGCAAAATCTTTATTAGGCTTCGCACACATCGACATGAAAACCGCACTTATAATTGGCGACGGTGGTGCTGCAAAGGCTGTGAAATATGTTTTGAATAGAATTGGTATTTCGTATCAAACAGTTAATAGAACAAAAAAAGAAAACGCACTTACTTTTGAAGAACTTACAGATGAATTAATTTCATCCATCAAATTATTTATACAAACAACTCCATTGGGAACTTTCCCCAATATTGATGAGATGCCTGCAATACCGATGAATGCAATTAATGCAGGTCACAAAGCAATCGATTTAATTTACAACCCCGAAGAAAGTTTATTCTTAAAGTCGATGAAAGCTAAAGGAGCTAAGGTGAAAAACGGTTTAGAAATGTTAAATGCTCAAGCAGAAGAAGCTTGGAAGATTTGGCGGAAATAGTCGCTAGTCTCTAGTAGTTAGTCTCTAGACTATCTAAAGACTAACTACTAAAGACTAACTACTAACTACTAAAGACTAAATATCAAACTTAATCCCCTGAGCTAATGGCAACTCAGTGCTATAATTAATCGTATTGGTTTGACGGCGCATGTATACTTTCCATGCATCCGAACCCGACTCGCGTCCACCACCAGTTTCTTTTTCGCCACCAAATGCTCCACCAATTTCGGCACCCGATGTTCCGATGTTAACGTTTGCAATTCCACAATCAGATCCTTCGTGTGATAAGAATTTTTCTGTTTCTAAAATATTGCGAGAGAATATTGCTGATGATAATCCTTGTGGTACATCGTTATGCTTTTGCATAGCTTCATCTATCGTAGAGTATTTCATTAAATACAAAATAGGAGCGAAGGTTTCTTCTTGCACAATGTGGTAATGATTTTCAGCTTCTGCAATACACGGACGTACATAACATCCCGACTCATAACCTGCACCGCTCAATACTTCACCTCCATATAAAATCTTTCCACCTTCTTTCTTCACTTGTTCAATGGCATTTGTAAAACTTTTTACTGCATCAGTGTCAATCAATGGTCCAACTAAATTCGATGAGTCTAGTGGATTACCAATGGTAATTTGTCCGTATGCTTTAACTAGTTTTTCTTTGAAAATGTCGTAAATGCTATCTTTTATTATTAAGCGTCGTGTTGATGTACAACGTTGCCCCGCTGTTCCTACAGCACCAAACAATACAGCTCTCAAGGCCATATCTAGGTCTGCATTTTCAGTGATGATGATTGCGTTGTTTCCCCCTAATTCTAGTAAACTTCTACCTAAACGCTCACCAACAATACTTCCTACACGTTTACCAACACGAGTTGAACCTGTTGCAGATATTAATGGTACGCGTTTATCTGCTAAGAAGTTATCACCTACATATTTAGAACCTGCAGCAATTAGGTTTAAAACACCTTCCTCTACATTATTTTCTTTTAATACTTTAGCGATGATGTTTTGAGTTGCTACAGCACATAACATTACTTTTGAACTTGGTTTCCATACAACCACATCACCACAAACCATTGCCAACATTGCGTTCCACGACCATACAGCAACTGGGAAGTTAAACGCCGAAATTACTCCAACAATTCCCAACGGATGGTATTGTTCGTACATTCTATGTTTCGGACGCTCCGAATGCATGGTGAATCCATGTAATTGACGCGACAATCCTACAGCGAAATCGCAAATGTCTATCATCTCTTGCACTTCTCCCAAACCTTCTTGATAACTTTTACCCATTTCATAAGAAACTAAAAAGCCTAAATCTTCTTTTGCATCTCTTAATGCATTACCCATCTGACGAACAATTTCACCACGCTTAGGTGCTGGCATCATTCTCCATGTAGTATAAGCCTTTTGTGCTTGTTTTATAATTGTTTCGTAATCATCGGCAGTACCTTGTTTTACTTTTGCAATGAGCTTTCCATCCACTGGCGAATACGATTCAATAATGTCGCCACTTGTGTTAAACCATGTATGTCCTGTAGAAGCACCTTCGTTAACTTCTTTAATACCTAATCTGTTTAATACGTCTTTTACTTGTGTTTGCATAAATGCTATTTTTTTTGAATTGCAAAAATACCAAAATTTTATGGCTCTCTTAAGCTTTTTTGGTTTTGGTAAAATATACTGCCTTGCTTTCATTCAACAGACAATACCTCTAAATTATTTATCAAGTAAGGAATAGGTTATGAACGTTTTTTAATAAATATTTGTAAAAGCATGGATGTATGAAACGACATTTGACCCTAAAACAATATCGAGAACTATTAAAGTACAAACAGGTTGATGTTGCAGAAAGTGTACAACTCAGCCAATCTTCTTTTTCACAAATTGAAAATGGTTTAAGTTCCACCTCAATTGAAAACTACGATAAAATCGCCAAGTTTTATGGTATAGATATAGACTATGTAATGTCTAATGAAATTCCTGTTTTTATTTATGTATTTAATAAAGGAAAATCACTTAACGATAGTCATCTTAAAAAAGAAATTGAGCAAGTGTTAGATGAAATTTCCGAAAAAATAAAACTCATTAAACTCAAAAATAAAATTTAAAACAATTGTAAACTTCGTTTCAAGTTCTGAGGTTGCAACAATTGGAAATCTATCATAAAGCGAATTACTTCCCTGTATGAATCTGTTGAATACAATCGTTGTTCATATACAATTGGGAAATACACTTCAACAACATCAGTAATAACTGGCAGATACACTCCAAAATCAAAATCAAAATTAGAACCCTTCATCGATTGACGCTCGTTAGAAAATGCAGCATCAGCAAAAACTCCAATAGGGAAACGTGAAGTAAATGGAGCTTTTATATTCAGACCAATCATTTGTCTGAGCGTAGGCATAAAAGTATTTGCTTTGAATGCGCCATCGAGTTCATGCATCTGATTTCTATTCAAATTGTATCGATCGAAAAATGCTTTGTCGTAGGTGTAATCGTTGTTACCCGACAAACTAAAAAAGTTTGAAGCATTAGTTCTGCTATTGTTTGCAAAAATTGTTCCTGCAAATGCGCGTAATTGGATGGCTTTTTTACTGTTGTTGTAATTTATTTTTTGTTTAAATACCGCGAATAATTTGTGGTGAGTTTCTGATATACTACTGTTGTAATTATTCGCATATTCATACATCATCATAAAACTATTGGCATTTATTGCGCGGTTGTTTGTTCTAGTATATTTAAACTGATGGTAGTAATTGGGCGTCTCCGCTGCAAAATCGATTCCAACCGTGGTGTCGCGGTAATTATATTCTGTAGATTCTTGAGTAAACACGAAACGATACGAAAGTTTGTTCGCAATTCTAGAACGTGCTGAAACTGGTTTTAATGTTATCTCAGATCCTATAGATGTTTTAAAGAAACGATTGTAAACATTCAACCCATATAATTCATTTTGCTTGTTCATATCAGAAAAAGAATACATTGAAAATTTTGTTTCTATTTCTGCCACTCGTTCCGGATACATATGATGTACAACTTGTGCTGCCCCATTCATTCGTTCCGATTTAAATCCATACATTGGAAGTATAGTCCATTCTAATTTTTTAAACGGAAAGAAGTTATTATATAGAGCCAATCCTGCCAAAGTTCCATCGGCAGTGTTATACCCTACTGCTGGACTTAAATACAAGTTTGTTCTGTCGGGTCTATTTAAACCTCCTAGTAGTTGTAATTTCAATGGCTCCATTTTTTTCAATGGTCCATGTAATCGGATGGCATTGTTATTTCTATTCGATTCTGGAATGATGTACTCTGGATCAACTACAATTTTCTTTGCCTTTAAGCTATCGAAATACACATAAGTACTCTCGTAAAAAGCCTGTGTTTTATAGCTTTCCAATGGCTTGTTATTTTTGTCGATGGCACTAACAAGTACTGGTCCTGCAATATTACTGTTGTTGCTAATCTTTACTTGTAATTGATTGTTTACTTTTTTAATTTCTGAAATTTTAAAATCAATATCTTTTTTCGAATTTAGAATATCTTTAAAAAACCAATCTAATTTTTGACCTGTTTCTCTTTCAAATAATGATTGAATATCTGCAGGCTGCGGGTGTTTAAATTTCCACTCTTTATAATATGTATGCATTACAGAATCGAATTTCTCTACTCCTAAATATTCTTCCAAATACTTTAAAACCAAACTGGTTTTAGTGTACATAATAGTTGCATAATTTAAATAAGTAAATTCTTCCGAATGTGTATTAATTGCTTGTGCTTTGCCAGCTGATGCAGATAGTTGTTGAGTTAGGTATTGTTCATAACCGAAAGGGAAGTATTGCAATCCTAAAAATTTCGTAAAAATATTTCGATTGTCTTTATGAATCATAAAACCATCAGAGTATTTTAGTTTCATATACCTGTTTTCATAGAATGAATTTACACCTTCATCCATCCAACCAAATTCACGTTCATTGCTTCCTAAAATTCCGTAGAACCAATTATGCCCCACTTCATGTGTTATCACTTGATCGAGTGTTTTTGCGTCACTCATTTCTCCAATAACGGTAACCATTGGGTACTCCATTCCAGCGCCTGCACTTAAAGCACCATCAACTGCTGTACAATAATTGTATGGATACTCTCCAATCCAAAGAGAATAATAGTAAACTGCGTCGTTAATATATTTGCTTGCATCTATCCAATACTTAGCATACTTATTTGTAAACATCACATAAGTTTTTACTTTACGTTTAGTTTCTGGCAATGTAACTTCAGAACTTAAAACATGAAAACGTTTATCGGCAAACCATGCAAAATCATGTATGTTATTTTGTACATAATGCAATGTTTTAAGTCTTGTTGATGATGCAGGAAATGTATCTAATTCTGAAAACGATTTTATTTTTTTTGTTGAATCGGATAAGCGTTCTAGAAATTCTAATTCTGAAGTGTTTTGTAATTCGCCACTTGCTCCAACAACATAATTTTCAGGTAAAGTAATTTTAACATCATAATTTCCGAACTCCGAATAAAATTCACCTTGATCGAGGTATGGGATAGGATGCCAACCACTTGCATCAAATACTGCTGGCTTTGGATACCATTGTGTTATTTGATACGATGTATTTACATGCCCTAAACGTGAGAATGAATTCGGCAATTTTACTTTAAAGGGTGTGCTAATAATTACCGAATCACCTGGCAATAAAGTTTCTGGTAAAATGAGCTTCGCTATATCGGGAAAATTCTCACTCTCTAAGACTAATAACTTTTGTCCTTTGATGCTAAAGTTTAACGAATCGATATAACCTCTTTTGCTCTCATCAGCATAATGAAAACTACGCGACAAGTTTTCTAACTGTTGAATAGCAAAGGCCGTTTTGTCATTTTTATAGGCATTTGGCCAGAGATGCATCCAAATTTCAGAAAGTGCTGAGTTTGAGTTATTATGGTATGTAATAATGATGTCGCCATGTAACTCATGCTTGATATCATCTAATTTTACATTAATTTGATAATCTACACGCTGTTGCCAATACTTTTGGGCATACGTTTTGACGTTTATAAATAAGAAAAGAATGACTATACTAAGGATAGAGATGATAGGAGCTTTTCGAAACATCATAATATACTATTTATCAGTTATTTAAATTAGGTAATGAACTATTGTGGAAAAACAAAAATGTGATTTAGAATTGAAATATGCGAAATTAATTGATGTAAAAGATGACAAAACGACTCTTTTATGAAATTTAAGTACGTATAACGTCATTCTAATCGTAGATTATCAATATGGACGAAGAATTTGAATACAATGATGCAGAGGAATTGAGATTCTCTGTAGAGCGATATGAGGAGATGATCCGCAACCACGATCAATATTTTTTTGATGCGCAGGCTTTTGAAGGAATTATCGATTATTTTATAGAAAAGAATGACCCTATTAAGGCATTACAAGTTGTTGATTATGCTAGAGCACAACATCCTTACGCGTCGGTATTCTTAATTAAACAAGCACAATTATTTGTAGTAACAAATAGAGCACATGAAGCGCTCGAATTACTCGATCGTGCAGAATCTTTAGAGTCGAGCAATGCCGATGTATTTATTATACGTGGTAGCATTTACGAAAAATTTGAAATGTTCGACAAGGCGATTGAGCAATATAATTTAGCAATACTATATGCTGAAGAAGCAGACGATATACATTTACATATTGCTTACGCTTTTGAGAATTTAGGCAGATACGATAAAGCAATCGAACACTTAAAACAAGCATTAGATATTAATCCTCAAAACATGGATGCATTATATGAAATTGCATTCTGTTTCGATATTTTAGATAAGCCTGAAGACAGTATTAATTTCTATTTACAATTTATAGAAAATGATCCTTATTCATTTGCTGCTTGGTACAATTTAGGAAACGCTTATACCAAAGCAGAGATGTATGAAAAATCGATTGAAGCGTATGATTATTCTATCATCATAAATGAAGCTTTTGCTTCTGCATATTTCAATAAAGGAAATTCATTGGCAAACCTCGAACGTTTTGCCGATGCTATTGAGGTTTACAAACAAACGATGGAATATGAACAACCCAGTGCTGAAACTTTTTGCAGTATTGGAGAGTGTTATGAGAAGTTAGAAATGATGGATGAGAGCAGGGCCTATTATAAAAAAGCCGTGAAGCTCGACCCTTCAATGGCAGATGCATGGTTTGGTATTGGCGTTACGCTCGATTACGAAGAACGTTGGTATGAATCGTTGCATTTTTATAATAAAGCTATCAGTTTAGATCCAAGTATTTCAGACTATTGGTTTGCTTTGGCTGATTCTCATTACAAATTGGGAAATTTTAAACAAGCTGAAGAAGCCTACGAAAAAGTAATAGAAATTACCCAAAACGATATAGAAGTTTGGCTCGACTATTCTGCAATTTTATACGAACAAGGAAAAATGCAAGAAGCAATCGACGTAATTATTGAGGCAATGCGTTCGAATCCTGAAGCAGCCGAATTGCATTATCGTATGGTAGCATATCTGTTTAGTCAGGGGCATTACCAAGAAGCTATGAACTATTTAGAAACAGGCTTGAGTATTAGTCCGGAGAAACATGAAGTGTTATTCGAATATTTACCACAGTTACAACAAAACACCACAATTCAACAAATAATACAGCGCTATTTAATTTAAAAGAATTATTTTCGCTTATTAATTTAAACTATGCATTATCATTTAACACAAATCCCTGAACGTACAGTGAAGCCACGTAGTAATGGCATGACTATGGTGATGGACAAAGGCTTGAGTAGCCGTGAGGTAGAGAACTTTATAGAAGTTGCAGGACCCTATGTAGATATTGTTAAATTAGGATGGTCGACATCTTTTGTGACGCCAATTTTAGATAAAAAATTAGCAATATATAGAGAAGCGGGTATTCCGGTTTATTTTGGAGGTACATTGTTCGAAGCATTTTTAATCAGAGATCAATACGAAGATTACAAAAGAGTATTAGACAAATACAAAATGGAATGGGCCGAAATTTCTGACGGTTCCATCAGTTTAGAACATAGCAAAAAATGCGAATTAATTAGAGACTTGAAACAACATGTAAAAGTTGTTTCGGAAGTTGGCTCTAAAGATGCTGCCAATATTATGGCACCTTACCAATGGATAGAATTAATGACTGCAGAACTAGAAGCAGGTTCTCAATATGTAATTGCTGAAGCTAGAGAAAGCGGAAACATTGGTATTTACAGAGATTCGGGGGAAGTGCGTCAAGGATTAGTACAAGAATTGCTAACTAAAATTCCATCAGAAAAAATTCTTTGGGAGGCTCCACAAAAGGCTCAACAAACTTGGTTTATTAAATTACTAGGATCAAATGTGAACTTAGGAAATATTCCACCAAACGAAGTTATTCCTTTAGAAACATTAAGACTTGGTTTGAGAAGCGATACCTTCCACCATTTTTTAGATAAGTAATATATATTGATGAAAATCCTATTCGTTTGTTTAGGAAATATTTGTCGTTCGCCAATTGCAGATGGTGTCATGCGAAGTTTAGTAGCAAAACATAATCTCAATTGGCAGATTGACTCCGCAGGCACTTCCAATTATCACATCAATGAGGCGCCTGATAAACGTGCACAGAAAATTTCTAAAAAATTTGGGGTAGATATATCTGATCTACGAGGCAGGCAATTTGTACAATCTGACTTTGATGAGTTCGACTATATTTTTGCCATGGATGCAAGTAATTACCAGAACATTTTGAAACTTGCAAGAAATGAGCAAGATATTCAAAAAGTAGAACTGTTTTTAAATCGTTTGGAGCCAGGCATGAACCGAGGAGTGCAAGACCCTTGGTACGACGATGCTTTGTTTGAACCTGTTTATAAAGAGATAGAACAAACTTGTAAGCTAATTATTAAGGACTTAAGTTCCAATAAAGCTTGATTTACTAGGTACTCGAAATTATTACCAAAAACCACTACTAAATACTTTCTACACGGTACTAAGTGCTCAATACTAAGTACATTTTTACTAAATTTGCTGCATGAGCAAACCAAGTATACCTAAAGGTACCAGAGATTTCTCGCCCGCAGAAGTAGCTAAAAGAACATATATTTTCGATACCATAAAAAAAGTGTTTCAGAAATATGGTTATCAACCTATTGAAACACCTACCATGGAAAACCTAAGTACCCTCACCGGAAAATACGGAGAGGAAGGTGATCAATTAATTTTTAAAATTCTTAATTCGGGAGATTATTTATCGAAAGCTTCCGAAGAAAAATTAGCAACAAAAAATTCTAAAAGTTTAACTTTCGAAATTTCCGAAAAAGCATTACGCTACGATTTAACGGTGCCCTTTGCTCGTTATGTAGTAATGCACCAAAATGATATTACCCTTCCATTTAAAAGGTATCAAATTCAACCTGTATGGAGAGCAGATCGACCACAGAAAGGAAGATACAGAGAGTTTTACCAATGCGACGCCGATGTGGTTGGAAGTGAATCTTTGTTAAACGAAGCAGAATTTGTTTTGATTTACGATGAGGCTTTGACAAAACTTGGCTTCAATGATTTTGAAGTGCGTATAAACAACAGAAAAATTTTAGCTGGTATTTCTGAAGTTGTTGGTAAACCCGAATTATTAATCGACATGACTGTTGCGATTGATAAATTAGATAAGATTGGTTTGGATGGAGTGAAAAAAGAACTGATAGATAAAGGTTTTGAAGAAAAAGATTTAAATACCTTGGAGCCAATAATTTTATTGAGTGGAAACAACGAAGAAAAATTAAAATCATTAAAAACGGTTTTAGGGAATTCGGAAATTGGAAGAAAAGGGATCGAAGAACTAGAAGAAGTGTTCTCTTATTTCGATACGTTTAAATTGAACAAAGCAAAATTAATTCTCGACATAACATTAGCGCGTGGTTTAAATTATTATACAGGTGCAATATTC
>JACCDS011739588.1_pt1 | contig 20671 bp, 20 predicted proteins | sample 7446441 | NCBI WGS metagenome assembly JACCDS01 (sample SAMN15323445, study PRJNA562643) | freshwater metagenome | isolation source: river surface water | place: USA:Blue River Watershed | collected 2017-08-17
AAAGCCGGCAATTGGAGACCGTCCGCCGCGCCGCGAGGGTGACCGTCGCGAGCCTGGTGCCGCCAAGCCCTGGGGCGCCTCTGCTCCGGCTCGCGCCAGGCCAGACCGCGACGCCGCCCCGGCCGACGCTGCGCCGCGCCGCCGCCGAGAACGTGTGCCGGTCGACTCACCGCCAACCCGCAGCGGTCGGGTGGGCCCCGCGAATCAGCCCGTGCCCGCCGACACCACGCCGCCGCAAGCCCCGCCGCGCGCCGATGGCCTGGTCCGCGTCTCCAAGCTGCTCGCCGAGCAGGGCCTGTGCTCGCGGCGCGAGGCGGACGAGTACATCGAGCGCGGCTGGGTGTTCGCCAACGGCGAGCGCGTCACCCAGCTTGGCACGCGGGTGGCGCCGGATACGGTGCTGCGTCTGGACCGTCACGCCCGCGCAGCACGGGTAAGGCTGGCCACCGTCCTGCTCAACAAGCCGGTCGGACACGTCTCCGGCCAGCCCGAGGACGATCACCCGCCCGCCATCGTGCTGGTCCGCCCCGAGAACCTGTGGGAACAGTCTCCCGCAGCGCCCGGCAGCGACGAGCCACGATTCGACCCGGCGCACCTGCGCGGTCTCGCGCCGGCCGGCCGCCTCGACATCGATTCCACCGGCCTGCTGGTGCTGACCCAGGATGGCACCGTGGCCAGGCAGTTGATCGGCGCCGACAGCGAGGTCGACAAGGAATACTTGGTGCGCGTCGAGGGCGAGATGGCCGAGGGCGGTCTGGCGCTGCTGAACCATGGTCTCGAGCTCGACGGCGTGCCGTTGCGACCCGCGCAGGTCGAGTGGATCAACGACGACCAGTTGCGTTTCGTCCTGCGCGAGGGGCGCAAGCGACAGATCCGCCGCATGTGCGAGATGGTTGGCCTGCGCGTGACCGGACTCAAGCGCGTCCGCATCGGAGGCGTCATGTTGGGAGACCTGCCGATCGGCCGCTGGCGCTACCTGGGCCCCGACGAGGCTTTCTGACAGCCCTGCAGGCGACGCTCAGCCCTTGTGACCCTCGGCGAGCCGCCGTAACGCGTCCAGCGAATCCGCCTCCGCGGGAGTCTTGTCACGCCGCCAGCGCAGCATGCGTGGGAAGCGTACGGCGATGCCGGCCTTGTGCCGTCGGCTCGACTGGATGCCCTCGAAGCCGACCTCGAAGACGAGCTCCGGCACAACCTGCCGGACCGGCCCGAAGGTCTCCAGCGTGTTGCGCCGGACAAAGCGGTCGACCTCGCGGATCTCTGCGTCACTCAAACCTGAATACGCCTTGGCGAACGGTACCAGCGCGCCCTCATGCCACACCGCGAAGGTGTAGTCGGTGAACAGGCCCGCCCGCCGGCCGTGTCCGGCCTGCGCGTAGATCAGCACCGCATCGACGGCGTAAGGCTCGAGCTTCCATTTCCACCAGTCGCCGCGCGTGCGGCCACTGCCGTAGTGGGACGCAGCCCGCTTCAGCATCAGGCCCTCGGCACCCAGTTCGCGGGCCGATGCGCGCAGTGCGGTAAGCCTTGCCCAGTCATGGCCGGGCAGTGTCGGCGCGGGGAAGATGCGCGCACCGCCGCCTGCCCCTACACAGTCCAGATCGGCAAGAAGTGCCTCCAGCGCGCCTCGGCGCTCGCCCAGCGGTCTGCCGCGCCAGTCGGCGCCATCCAACTCGAGCAGATCGAAGGCCAGAAACACCGCCGGGTTCGAGGCGAGCAGGGCGCGCCCGGGTGCCTTGCGGCCGAGTCGCCGCTGCAGCGACGCGAACGGCTCCAGCGTGACCGGCGGGCGGCAGTCGGCCGGTATCAGTGCGCTCTCGAACGCCCCGGCCAGGCTGCCGCCTTCGCGGGTCGCCACCAGCACCTCGCCATCCAACACCGTACCCGGCGGCAGGCGCCGGGCATCGGCCACGAGGTCTGGAAAAGCCGCATCAAGGTTCTCGTCGCCGCGGGACCACAGGTGTGCCGACTCGCGTCGTACCAACTGGCCGCGGATGCCGTCCCACTTCCACTCGGCGATCCATTCCGCAGCCGAGCCGAGCGTCTCGGGCAGTGCCTCCAGCGGGTGCGCCAGACGGAACGGGTAGGGCTGGGCGCCCGCGGGTCCATCCTGATCCGGCGAGACCAGACGCTGCCAGTGAGCCTCGTCGGGGGTCCATTCGCCGGCCATCCGCGCCGCCAGCGCCTCGGTGGCGATGCCGGTGCACGCAGAGAGGCCGCGCAGTGCCAAGCCCCGCGAAACACCGACCCGTAGACCACCGGTGAGCAGCTTGTTGAGGACGAAGGCATCGGCACGGTCCACCGACCGCCAAAGCGCGATCAGGGCCAAGGATTGCGCCTCGGGTGGCTGGCCGCGCAGGGGCGTGATGCGCCTTGTGATCCAGTCGTGCAGCGCAAGACCGTCGTCGCAGCCGCCCTCGGGCAGCAGCAGTGCGATGGTCTCGGCGAGGTCGCCCACCGCCTCGTAGCAGTCGGCGAACAGGGTCTCGTCCAGTCCGCTGCCCTCTATCGCCGCAGACTTGAGCACGCGGGTCGGTACCGGCTGCGGCAGCCGTTCCCCGCAGAGCAGCCATAGTGCCCACGCCGCGTCTGCCGCGGGCGCGACCGAGAAATAGCCGGCCAGAGCGGCCTGCTTGGACCCGCTGCGGTTGCTCGCATCCAGCGCCCGGAACAGCGCGGCGAACTGTTTCATTGGTTTTCGCCCGTCGTATCGGCCGCGGCATCGTCTTGCGCTGCGCTCTCGGCTCCCGCCGCGGTTATGGCCGCGGGCTCCTCGCTGCCGTCCTCGCCGCCATACTCGGTGCGCAGGGTGCCAGCGTCGATGCCGGCGAGCCGCAAGTGGCGCACCAGCGGGGCGGTGTGGCCATGGGTCAACAGCACGCGGCTGGCGCCTGTGGCTTCGATGGCACGCAGCAGCCCGGGCCAGTCGGCGTGGTCGGACAACACCAGTCCCGCATCCACGCCACGCCGACGGCGAGCGCCGCGCACGGTCATCCAGCCCGAGGCCAGCACCCGTGGCGCTGCGCCGAAGCGGCGCGCCCAGGTGCTGTTCAGCGCCGAAGGTGGCGCGATGATCAGCTCGCCGGCCCAGTCGTGACCGCGTGGAAGATCGGCCACCGGCCGGGTCGGCGGCAGGGCCACCCCGCAGTCGCGGTAGACCGTGGTGAGGCGGTCCGCCGCACCGTGCAGAGCGACCGGCCCAGCGCGGTCGCCGAGTATCGACAGCACCCGCTGTGCCTTGCCCAGTGCGTAGGCGCCCAGCAGCAAGGCGGTGCCGGCAGCCGCCGCCTGTTGGCGCAGCCGCATGAGTTCGACAGCCACTGCTTCCGCCCCCGGCCAGCGGTAGACCGGGAGCCCGAAGGTGCACTCAGAGATAAACGTGTGGCAGCGCAGCGGCTCGAACGGCGCACAGGTCGGGTCAGGATCAAGTTTGTAGTCACCCGACACCACCCAGACTTCGCCGCGGTGCTCGACGCGAACCTGCGCGCTACCAAGCACATGGCCGGCCGGATGCAGAGACACGCGCACGCCGCTGATGGTGATCGGCTCCCCGTATTCCACGGCCTGGATCTGCGCGCCCTCCGGCAGTCGCGCACGCGCCAGGGCAAGCCCCGGCCTCGCCACCAGATAGCTGTCACACCCCGGGCGAAGGTGGTCGGCGTGGGCGTGGGTGATCACGGCCCGGGCGACGGGCCGCCACGGGTCGATCCAGAAATCACCCGCGGGGCAAGAAAGTCCTTGATTTCCCGAATGGATGAGCGGAGGGTGGGGGTCGTTAGTGTTCAAGACAAATAAGGCTTGGATAACGTCCAAGTGACGTATATTCTGGCAACTGTCCAAGACAACTGGGGGGGGCCGCATCATGCGCATGCCCGATACCGATTCACTGCGTGGCAGACGTTATCTTCGCCTGCATCAGCGTGGGCGCAACAGTTCTGCCAACGCGGAGGCTCGGGTTCTGCGCGACATCGAGTCTGAACTCGATCGCTGCAGTCCCCAAGAGGCCGGTTTCCCGCCTGCCCGCGAGGAGGCCCTGCGCCGCGTCAACGCCGTCGACAGCCGCAGCTACCGTAGGCTGCGCGACTATGCCCGGGGCCCTGTCAGCCGGCTCTCGCCTTACATCACGCACGGCCTGGTGAGCGTGCCCGAGGTGTTTGGTGCGGTGGTGGCCCGTGGAGATTCCGGCCCGACCGACCGCTTCGTCCAGGAGCTGGCGTGGCGTGAGTTCTTCCGCCATGTCTGGCGCCATCTGGGCGACGGTATCGGCGAGGACATCCGCGAGGCTATTCCGGGCGTGCTCTACACCAGCGCCGTTCCCGAGGATGTGCTGACCGCCACCACGGGCGTCCCGGTGATCGACGCCTCGGTGCGCGAGCTGTACGAGTCCGGTTACCTGCACAACCACCAGCGGATGTGGGTGGCCAGCTATCTGGTGCACATGCGTAAGGTCCATTGGCGCGCCGGTGCCGACTGGATGTACGGCTACCTGCTGGACGGAGACCTGCCTTCCAACCACCTGTCCTGGCAGTGGATCGCATCGACCTTCAGCCGTCGACCCTACCTGTTCAACGCCGACAACGTGCAGCGTTTCGCCGCGCACCTGTCCAGTCGCGGCACGGGCATCGACCGTGGTTACGAGGAGTTGGGGCAGATCGCCGCCAGCAACCTGCAACTGGAGCCGGAAGCCGGCCCGCGCGGCGAGGCCGTGATCGCCCCGGGGCTTCTCGAATTGCCGCCGGGCATGCAGGTCAGCGCTGCCAGCCCGATGGTCGCCGGAAACGAGCGCGTGGCGTGGGTCCACCCGTGGACCCTGGGCGAGCGCCCGTCGGCGGATCGCGTCATCGGCGTCATCCACCTGCCGTTCCACCAGCAGTTCCCGTGGTCGGCACAGCGCTGGGAATTCGTCATCACGGCGATGCGGGCCATCAGCGACGAGATCTGGATCGGCGACTTGGGGCAACTGGCGCAGGAACAGGGCTCGCGTGTCATCGATGTACAGTCCACGCTCAACCCCGGCTACCGCGAGGCGATCACCAGCCTGCCCTGCGGTGCCCGCGCAGAGCCGCGCTTGACGCCCGACCCGGACGACCTCAAGCCGTCTTTCAGCCGCTTCTGGGAGCACGTGCTGGCAACGCGCTCGATAAACTTCTCGCCGGCGGGCTGAGGCGGCTTGCCGCTGCAGATGCTCCTGGCGGCTGCTGCCGCTGCTTGGCAGGTTGCGCCGCTGGTCGTCGTCGAGGCCGGTAATCCAGTTCTCTGCGGCTACGTCTACAGTCTCGACACCGGCCTCGAATTGCGTGTCGAGAAGGGCGTGCGCGAGGGATCGGTATTCACCGCAGTGGATGTCAGTGGTGCCAGATCTGCGCGTCTGACCACGGCTTCGTTCGACAGCCTTCGAGACCTTTCGCCGGTAGATGCAGCGCAAACCGGCCACGTTCGCCTCGAGGGTGATCTGCAGTCCAGTGATGCCGGCGGCCTGCTGTTCGCCGAACTTGGCGTGTCGGGCGGCAAGCTGGAGGTGGATGTTGCGGGGGCTCCAGATCGGGTTGCGACCGACTCAGCACCCGCGGATAAGACCATGATTGAACTGCCCGCGCCGCTGCCGCGCGGGGTCACTGCCATGTATCTGAACTGCGCCGGAGACCTGATCCGGCCGGAATAGGGCGTCTACTTGCCGGCGAACGGGTAGTACTCGTAGGACTGCCGGCGCACCTTGGCGGCGTCCAATTGCTCGGACGAAGCCGCGTCGGGCTTGCGCTCCCACCACGTGGTGCGGTGCTCACGCTGCTTTTCGACGATCTCTGGACGATTTTTCAGCAGGTCGCGGATGAAGGCAGTCGTTTCGGATTCGTACATCGCAGGCTCCCATGACGCTGGGGCGGGCACTCGCCCACCGATCGACCCATTCTAGCCCCTCTGCTCAGCGCGGGGCATGCCGTTGGGCGCTAGACATGCCCGCGCAACTGCACCGCGCTAGACCGTCGCGAGGATCTGGTCGTAGGCCTGCTCGAAGGCGACCAGGCCGTCCTTCTGCAACTGCTCGCCGATCGCCGCCATGTCGATGCCAAATGACTTCAACGCGACCAGTGCGGCCTCGGCGGCCTGTGTGTCCATCTCCAGCGTCGGCTTGGCGGTGCCATGGTCAGCAAATGCCCGCAGCGTCGCCTCGGGCACCGTATTGACAGTGTCGGGGCCGATCAGCGCATCGACGTAGAGGGTGTCGCTGTAGGCCGGGTTCTTGGTGCCGGTACTGGCCCACAGCAGGCGCTGAGGGCGCACGCCAGCGCGTGGCAGGTCGCCAAAGGTCGCCGGGTGGCCGTTGCGCATGAACAGGTCGAGGTAGCGCTGGTAACAGATGCGCGCCATGGCGATGGCGCAATGCCCGCGCAGGGCAAGCGCGGCATCGCTCCCGTTGGCTTCCAGCAGCGGGTCGATGACCGTGTCGACGCGACTCAGGAACACACTGGCCACGCTGTAAAGGCGAGCCGGATCGCCACCACCGGCGACCCATCGGCGCGCACCAGCGGCCCACGCCTTGGCCGTCTCCACCGCCTGCTGCAGCGAAAAGATCAGCGTCATGTTGACGTTGATGCCAAGTGCGGTGGCTTCGGTCAGTGCCTGCCTGCCGGCCGGCGTCGAGGGGATCTTGATCAGCAGGTTGGGGCGGGCCACCGCCGCACTCAGACGGGTGGCAGCCTCGACGGTGCCGGCGGCATCGTGCGCCAGCCACGGGCTGACCTCCAGGCTGACCCAGCCGGCGTCGCCACCACTTGACGCGTAAAGGGCAGCCAGCGCATCGCAGGCCTGCCGCACATCGGCAATGGCGAGAGCCTCGTAGCGAGCCTCCGCACCCACGCCACTGGCGCGCAGACGCTGCAGATCCTCGGCGTAACCCTCGCCACCGCTGATGGCCTTCTGGAAGATCGCCGGGTTGGTGGTGATGCCCTGCACGCCGTCCGCGATCCAGTGTGCAAGTTGTCCGCTGCGCATCAGTTCGCGTGACAGATTGTCGAGCCAGAGGTGCTGGCCGAGGGCGAGGGTGGCTTGCAGGGTGGTGGTCATGGTCAGTGGTGCACGAAGGGCTGGTCGGCTGGTGCGCCACTCTGCCACAAAGCGCCGAATCACGGCCCGAGGCGGCTCATGGATGGCGGCGTGCCGGTATCATCGGGGCCTGCACGCGAGCCCCTCGGGCGTCCCCCAAACATGCGAATCCTGGCCATCGAAACCGCGACCGCCGACTGCAGCGTGGCGGTCGGCCTCGGCGACGAGGTCCTGCAGCTCAATGCCGCACCCGGCACGCAGAAACCCTCGGAGCAGGTGCCGGGTCTGGTCTCGCGTGTTCTGACCGAGTCCGGCTGCAGCCTGTCCAGCATCGATGCCATCGCCTTCGACAGTGGGCCTGGGGCATTTACAGGCATCCGTATCGGCTGCGCGCTGGCGCAGGGCCTGGCGCTGGGTGCCGACCTGCCGCTCATCGGCCTGTGCTCGCTGCGCGTGTTGGCGATGCAGGCACCCGAGGGGCACGTGCTCGCCATCCTGGACGCGCGCATGGGCGAGATCTATTGGACCGCCTATCTGCGTGCCTCGCGGCAGGGCCGCCCGGACGCTGCCGCGCTGGCCGATGCTCGGGTCGAGGCACCCTGGTCGCTGGTGTGTCCCGACGGTGCCGAGATGGCTATCGGCGACGGCCTGGCGGTGGCGCTGCCAGGCGATCCCGGCGCTCCGCCGCAGCACCTGGCTGACCGGCTGCCGCCGGGCTTACGGGTTCTGGACGCCGGGGCGCGGCCTCGCGCCGCCGACATGTTGCCGCTGGCCTTCGCTGCGCTGGCGGCCGGCGAGGCGCTGCCGCCCGAGTCCGCTAGCCCGCTCTACGTCCGTGACAAGGTAGCGCTGACCGCGGCCGAGCAGATCGCGCGCAGGGCGGCACGATGAGCGCGCTGGCGGCGGCGCTGCACTTGCGTCGGGCGGAGGCTGGTGATGCCTCGCGTCTGGCGCGCCTCGCCGAGCACGTCGGCGGCACCTGGAACGAGGCGCGCTTTGCCGGTTCGCTGGGTGGTGCCGCTCTGGGCTGGGTCATCGACGCTGCGTGGCCTGGCGCAGGGCCATCCGGGCCCGCTGCGGACTGCCTGCGCCCGGCCATCGCCGCAGCCATCGTGCTACAACCCGCGCCGGACGACTGGGAGGTGCTCGACCTTGCCGTGGTGCCGGCCTGTCAGCGGCAAGGACTCGCGCGGCTCCTGCTGACGTATGCCCGCGAGACCGCTGCGGCCGCGAGCGCCTCACGGCTCATGCTCGAGGTTCGCGCCGGCAACGCGCGCGCGCAGGCGGTCTATGCCGCCGCAGGCTTTCTGCAGATCGCGCGTCGGCAGGGGTATTACGCGGGCAGCGGCGATTCGCCCAGAGAGGACGCCATCGTCATGGCGCTGCAGCTGTGAAGCGCGACGAGGCGCGATTGCGCGAACTCGGCTTGTGGCCCACCCACGGCCTGCTGCCCGGCACGTCCGCAGCCCGGCCGGTCGCCGTGCCGCAACTTACCGCATCGCCAGTCATGGCCACGGTGACGCCCGCTGTCACCGAACTGTCTGTTGGCGCCCGCACCGCTGCCGCCAGTACCGATGCCATGGGCTGGCCCGAGCTGGAGGCCGCGATCCGCGCCTGCGAAGCCTGCGGTCTGTGCCGCACACGCCGACAGGCAGTCCCCGGCACCGGCAGCCGCACCGCGCGCGTGCTGGTGGTCGGCGAGGCGCCCGGCGCCGAGGAGGACCAGCGTGGTGAGCCCTTCGTCGGCCGCGCTGGCGAACTTCTCGACCAGATGCTGCTGGCGGTCGGGCTCGACCGTCGCCGCGTGTACATCGCCAACGTGCTCAAGTGCCGACCGCCGGAGAACCGCAACCCGGCGCCCGACGAGGTGGCGGCCTGCAGCCCGTTCCTGCAACGCCAGATCGCACTGCTGCAGCCCGCGGTGATCCTGGCGCTGGGCAGCTTCGCGGCGCGCGCGCTGCTGGGCGGCGAGGGCAAGGTGGGGGCGCTGCGCGGCGGCTCGCATGTGTATGCAGGCATCCCGGTGGTGGTCAGCTACCACCCCGCATACCTGCTCCGCTCGCCGCAGGAAAAGCTGCGCGCCTGGGAGGACCTGTGTCACCTGCAGGACCGACTCGCCGAAGCAAGCAAGGCGACCGGGGTCGCGGCTGTGGCGGGATCCGGGGCCGGCCCCGCAGACCTCTAGGCCTCGGGTGGTCGATGCGGGTCGTGCGGGTGGCGCCCGCCCGATTCGACCGGCTGCTGGCTGTGCTCCGCAGCCCACGCCAGCAGGCGTTCGAGTTCTTCGCGGTGGTGGACCAGGTTCCAGGCGTGCCAGCGACGAACGCCGTACATGCTCGCCGAGACGAACAGCGCGAACAGCAGGATGACCGCGTCGACGGGCAGGTCGATGGCGACCAGGCCGGCGTAGAGCGCCAGCATGATCAGGATGCTGAGGTTCTCGTTGAAGTTCTGTACCGCGATCGAGTGGCCGGCCCCCATCAGCAGGTGGCCACGATGCTGCAACAGGGCGTTCATCGGCACCACGAAGAAGCCGGCCATGACACCCACCGAAGTCATCAGGATGCCTGCCGGGATGGGGTCATGCACGACCGTCATCAGGCAGGTGACGAAGCCCATGGCGATGCCCACCGACACCACCTTCACCGAACGGTCGATCGACACCAGCCGGCCGGCCAGCACGGCCCCGATCGCCACGCCAACAGCAAAGATGCCCTGCAGATAGGTGGCCTCGTGCAGCGGGATGTCCAGATGATCCTCGGCCCAGCGCAGCATGATGAACTGCAGCGTGGCGCCAGCACCCCAGAACAGGGTGGTGGTGGCCAGCGTGATCTGGCCCAGCTTGTCCTTCCACAGCAGCACCACGCAGCGCGAGAAGTCACGGACCAGCGAGACCGGGTCAGCGCGTTCCGGCTTGTGGTCGACGCCTGTGTCCGGCACATAAAGGTTGAGGAAAGCGGCAATGCCATAGAGCACGGCGATGCAGACCATGCTGTAGACCAGCACCTGACCCGGGTGGGTGCCGACCATCTGCACCGTGGTATCGGTGAAGAAGTGGGTGACCACCGGGCTGATCAGCCAGCCACCGATGGCCGAACCGAACACGATTGCAGCCACCGTCAGGCCCTCGATCCAGCTGTTGGCGAGGACCAGCTTGGCCGGTGGCAGGTATTCGGTGACGATGCCGTACTTGGCCGGCGAGTAAGCCGCCGCGCCCAGGCCCACCACGGCGTAGCCGACCAGCGGGTGCAGCCCGGCGATCAGCAGACAGCAGCCGGCGATCTTGATGGTGTTGGCGATGAGCATGACCCGCGCCTTGGGCATCGAGTCGGCAAAGGCACCGACGAACGCCGCCAGCAACACGTAGGAGAGAATGAAGGCGAGCTTGAGCAGGGGCTCATAGCTCTCCGGCGCGTCGATGTCGCGCAGCAGCGCGATGGCAGCGATGAGCAGCGCGTTGTCGGCCAGCGCCGAGAAGAACTGCGCCGACATGATGGTGTAGAAGCCGCGGTCCATGCTCACATCGGGTCCTGTCGGGTCGCGGGCATCAAGGTCATCGCCCGCTTATAACACGCCGCTGCGCGGCCAATCGGGCGCTCGGGCACACCGTACTCAGTCCATCCGGCGCGGATGTGGTTCCGCAGGTGCTGCGCCGCAAAACCCTATAATCGGACATCGAAGCCTGCCGACCTGCAATGCCGCGACCGCTTACCGCCCGTATCGACCACGACGCCCTTCGCCACAATCTGGCCCTGGCGCGCGGACTGGCCCCGCATTCGCGGCTGATGGCGGTGGTCAAGGCTGACGGCTACGGGCACGGCCTGTTGCGCGTCGCCAGCGCCCTGCGCAATGCCGACGCCTTTGCCGTACTGACGCTGGAAGACGCTGTCGCACTGCGCGATGCCGGCTACCGGCACCCGGTCCTGCTGCTGCAGGGGTTCTACGAGTCGGTCGAGCTGCCCGAGATCGCCGCACGGGGGCTTACGGTGGTCATCCACGAGGCCACTCAGCTGGACATGCTGCTGGCCTGGAAGGCGCCGCGGCCGGTCGATGTGCACCTCAAGATGAACAGCGGCATGAACCGGCTGGGTCTGCCACCCGAGCAGTACCGGGACGCGATCACGCGCCTGAAGGCTTGGCCGGGCCTCGGCCAGCTCACCCTGATGACACACTTCGCCACCGCCGACGAGCCGGCCGGCATCGTCTGGCAGATGGAGCGGTTCGAGGACGCGTCGCGCGGTATCGATGCGCCGCGCTCGCTGGCCAACTCGGCGGCGCTGGTGCGACACGAGCCGGCCCGCAGCGAGTGGGTGCGCCCCGGGATCATGCTCTATGGCGTGGCGCCGAGTGTCGAGACGGCGGCCGGCGACCTCGACCTGCGGCCGGCGATGACCCTGACCTCCCGCATCATCAGCGTGCAGCAACTCGCGGCCGGCGAAAGACTCGGCTACGGCGGCACCTTTACCGCAGACCGCCCGACACGTATCGGGGTGGTGGCCTGCGGCTACGGCGACGGCTACCCGCGTCATGCCGGAACCGGTACGCCGATCCTGGTCGACGGCATCCGTACCCGTACGCTGGGTCGGCTGTCGATGGACTCGCTTTACGTGGACATCACAGCCCTGCCGCAGGCGGGCGTCGGCTCGCCGGTCACGCTCTGGGGCGAAGGTCTGCCGGCGCAGGAGGTAGCATCGGCGGCAGGCACCATCGCCTACCAGTTGCTGTGCGGCATCACGCGCCGCGTGCCGGCGGTCGAGGTCGGCGTGCTGGATCAGGTGCCCCGGGCCGCGGTCATCGCCTGACCGCGCTGGCGGCGGCTTTAGCCGCCGCGCTGTGACCTCAAGCGATCGATCGCCGCCTGCAACACTGCACGACGGTCCACCGTACTGCCATCTGGCGTGGTGCTTAACGCGGCCGGCGTGCTCCCGTGTGCGGCGTGCGACCTCCGCCGTTCAGCCAGACGGCGCGCTCTTCTGGCCGGTTCCGCCGCCAGGCGCGCCTCCCGCGCCTCGTAGCGTTGTCGCCACTGCGCCGCCAGTCTCTGCTGCTCTTCATCCGGACGTTCCGCTACCGGTTGCAGCTCGATGCAATCGACCGGGCAGGGTGGCAGACACCGCTCGCAACCGTTGCATTCTGCGGCGATCACGGTATGCATCTGCTTCGAGGCGCCAACGATCACATCGACCGGGCAGGCCTGGATGCACAGCGTGCAGCCGATGCAGTCCTGCTCGCGGATCAGCGCGACGGTTGCCGGCCGCCAGGGCTCGCGTAGTGGCAGCGCCTCGCGGCCGGTCAGGCCGGCCAGCAGCGCCACCACCCGATCCCCGCCGGGCGGGCACTGGTTTATCGGCACCTCGCCGCGCGCGATGGCCTCGGCGTAGGGGCGGCATGCGGGGTAGTCGCAAGCGCCGCACTGCGTCTGTGGCAGCACGGCGTCGATCGCCTCGACCAGGGAAGCCATCGGCGTTTACCTGCGGCTCGTCATGCTGCGGGCCGACACCGGGTCAGTGCCCGGCGTCCCCGGGCCCGACGTCCGCCCAGCAGTTGGGGGTCTCGTAGAGACGCACACGGGTCAGGACCAGGCGCTCGCCGTATTCGGCTGCGTAGGCCTCACGCAGCTGCATGAAAGCCACCTCGGCCAGATGCTCTGCGGTGGGCGGCTGCTCGAAAACCACTGTGCGGTGCTCCGGCAGGCTGGCAAGGAACTGGCGCACCGGGGTGTCACCGGCGTACACCAGAAAAGCGTGATCCCAGGCGTCCACCAGCCGCCGCGCGATCTCCTTGATGCGGGAGAAGTCGGTGACCATGCCCTGCTCGGGCGATGCCGGGTCGGCGACCATCGGGCCCGCCACGGTGACCTCGATGGCATAGCGGTGGCCGTGCAGGTGCCGGCACAGGCTGCCATGGTTGGGAATTCGGTGGCCGGCGTCGAACTCGAGTCTGCGGGTGATCTGCATGGCGCGGAGTATAGCGGCGCGGCGCGTGGCACCGCGCCTCAGGGCTTGAGCAGGATCGCGCGAATGCCAGTCGTCTCGAGCAGACGCGACTGTGTTGCGCGCGCCACACCGTCGTTTTGTAGCGGCCCCAGGCCCAGTCGCCACGAGCCCCGATACTCGAACACCTCAAGCCGCTCAGGCACCTCACCAAGACGCTCGGCGACGCTGTTGCGCAGTTTTTCTGCATTGGCGCGCTCGCGGAACGCCCCGAGCTGCAGCCACAGACCCTCGGGCCGTGCGCCGCCGCGCGTCGCAGGCGAGGCGCTGGCCAGTGCGCCGGGTGTCTGCGCCGATTGCTCCGGCGCTGCGGCCGTATCCTCGATGCGCTCGCCGGGGCGGATCGCCTCCACCATCACTTCGGCGCTGCCGCGATTGGCGTAGCCCAGGCGGTGCGCAGCGGCATAAGACAGATCCATGACGCGGCCGGGGTGGAACGGGCCCCGGTCGTTGATGCGCACGACCACCGAGCGGCCGTTGGCGAGGTTGGTCACGCGCGCGTAACTCGGGATCGGCAGCGTCGGGTGCGCCGCCGACATCTTGTACATGTCGTAGGGTTCGCCGCTGGAGGTGCGCTTGCCATGGAAGCGCCGGCCGTACCAGCTGGCCATACCGCGCTGCGAAAAGGTGCCCGGTGAGGATGCCGGCTCGTAAGTCACCCCGAAAACCGAATACGGGCGGTTGGCGAATCGGTGCGGCTCCTCCTCGACCGGCACCGCGTCGGGTATCCGGTCCATCTCGGCGGCGGGCATGTCGCCAGGCCCGTCGTCGAGGTAATAGCGCTGCCCCCAAGTCGGTGGCGCGCCGTCGGGGCGCGGCTCGGCTGGTGTTTTCGGGGCAGCGGGCGTGACCGCGGGGTCGGCTGGTTTTATGGCAGCTCTCGGCGTGGGTACGCTGTGCTGTTCAGCCGGCTTGCGCTGTGCGGTCGAGGGGCTGGCGTCCTGCACCGGTGCCGGCCGGGTCGGTGCCGGCGCGCTGGCGCACGCCGCCAGCAGCAAGCCCAGGCACGGCAGCAGCCAGGCGTGCCTCAGCACTCAGCCATCCCCCAGCGAGCCGCGGTGGCGGTGGATGCTCATCAGGATGCCGAAGCCCAGCCCCATGGTGACGAGCGAGGTGCCGCCGTAACTCACCAGCGGCAGCGGCACGCCGACCACCGGTAGCACGCCGATCACCATGCCGATGTTGACGAACGCGTAGGTGAAGAAAGACAGCGCCAGCGAGCCGGCCATCAGCCGTGAGAACAGCCCGCTGGCGTTGCTGGCGATGCGCAGGCCGCGCAGCACGATGGCGATGATCACGCCGATCATCACCGCGGCGCCGACCATGCCGAACTCCTCGGCGAAGACGGCGAAGATGAAGTCGGTGTGTCGCTCTGGCAGGAAATCGAGGTGGCTCTGCGTGCCGTTGGTCCAGCCCTTGCCGGTGATGCCACCGGAGCCCACCGCGATCATCGCCTGGATGGTGTGGTAACCCGCACCAAGCGGGTCTTCGCTCGGGTCGAGCAGCGTCAGCACACGCTTGCGCTGGTAGTCGTGCATGAACGACCACAGCACCGGCAGCGCCGCCAGGCCCAGCACCATCATCACCGTGATCACGCGGTAGCGCAGGCCGGCCAGGAACAGCACGAAGAAACCGGCCGCACCGATCAACATCGCCGTACCCAGGTCCGGCTGGCGCAGGACCAGACCCAGCGGCACGGCGAGCAGCAGTACGGCGACGATGAAGTGGATGGGGCGCAGGAAATCCTGATGCCGGTGCAGGTACCACGCGATCATCATCGGCGTCGCCAGCTTGACCAGCTCCGAGGGCTGGATGCGCGTGACACCGATGTGCAGCCAGCGCCGCGCGCCGTTCACCACGTCGCCATTCACCGCCACCGCCACCAGCAGCAGCACGCCGATGACGTATAGCGGCAGTGCCAGACTGGCGATCCGCGCCGGTGAGATCTGCGCGACCAGCCACATGCACAGCAGTGCAGCGCCAAAGTTGAGCAGCTGACCGCTCCAGCGGGCCAGCGATTCGTCGATGGCCGAGTAGAGGGTGATGAGACCGATCAGCGACAGCAGCCCGAGCAGTGTCAGCAGGTGGCGGTCGAGCGGACGCATCAGGAAGCGGCCGAAGCGCAGCAGCAGTTCGCTCATTGCGCGTTACCGTTTGTGGTGGTTGGCGCCACCTCGGGCTCCTTGCCGAGGATCCACCAGTCCATCATCTTGCGTGCGATGGGCGCGGCAGCGGAGCCGCCATGGCCGCCGTTCTCGACCAGGATGGCAAGAGCGATCTTGGGGTCGTCCGCTGGCGCGAAGGCGACAAACCAGGCGTGGTCGCGGTGCCGCTCGTCGACCTCGCTCTCGCGGTATTTTTGACCCTGCTTGATGCCGATGACCTGCGCCGTGCCGGTCTTCCCGGCGATCTGGTACGGCGCGCCCGCCGCGGCCTGGGCAGCGGTGCCGCCCGGTTGCGTCACGCCGACCATGGCCTGCCGCACGCGCTCGAGGTTGCTGTCGCCGAACTGCGTCACGTAGGCCGGCTTTGGCTCGACCCGCCGCAGGCGGCCGGTCTGCACGTTGGCGATCTCCTTGGCCAGGTGCGGCCGGAAGGCGGTGCCGCGGTTGGCCATCACCGCCGTGGCGTAGGCCAACTGCATCGGCGTCGCCAGCACATAGCCCTGGCCGATACCGGCCGAGACCGTGTCGCCGGCGTACCACTTGTCCTTGAAACGGGCGCGCTTCCAGGCCTCGTTGGGGTTGAGCCCGCTGCGCTCGCCCTCGATGTCGATGCCGCTCGGCTTGCCGAAATTGAAGCGCGCCAGGAAGTCGTGCATGCGCTCGATACCCATCTCGACCGCCAGACCGTAGTAGTAGGTGTCGCAGGACACCACCACCGAGCGGTGCAGGTCCACCGAACCGTGGCCCTCGGGCTTCCAGCAGCGGTAGTGGTGCGCCTGCCCGGGCAGGGTGTAGAAGCCGGGGTCGTGGATGCTGCGGTCAGCTGAGCGTGTGCCGGTCTCGAGTGCAGCCAGAGCCATGAACGGCTTGATGGTGGAGCCGGGCGGATAGGCGCCGCGCAGCGGGCGGTTGGTGAGCGGGCGGTCGCGCGACTCGTTGAGTTGTCGCCAGATGACCGGGTCGATGCCGTCGACGAAGTCGTTGGGGTCGAAGCTGGGCTGGCTGACCAGGGCCAGGATGTCGCCGGTGGCGGGTTCGATCGCCACCGCTGCGCCGCGCCGGCCGGCAAAGGCCTCCTCGCCGATCTTCTGCAGCCGGATGTCGATCGCCAGACGCAGGCGGTTGCCGGGGATCGAGCCCTTCTGCGAGATGGTGCGGATGCCGCGCCCGGCGGCGTCGGTCTCTACCTCGGCGTAGCCCGCCACACCCCGCAACTCGGCCTCGTAGGTCTTCTCGACGCCGTCCTTGCCGATCGACTCGATGCCCAAATAGGCGTCGCTCTCGCCGCGCGCCTCCAGCGCCGCCTTGTCGCGCGGGCTGATGCGGCCGACGTGGCCGAGGATGTGCGCCGCCGTCGTACCCATCGGGTAGCTGCGGAACAGGCGGGTGGTCAGCTCGACACCCTTCAATCGGTACTTTGCTGCCGCGAAACGTGCCACCTCGGCATCGGAGAGGAAGGACTTGACCGGCACGCTGTCGAACTTGCGAGACTCGCGCAGGCGTTTCTCGAAGCGTCGTCGGTCACCCTCGGAAAGGTCGATGGCGCTGGCCAATTCGGCCATGGTCGCCTTCAGGTCGGGGATGTCCTTGGGGTAGATCTCGACCGTGTAGACCGCGCGGTTCTCTGCCAGTACCACGCCGTTGCGGTCGGTGATCAGGCCGCGGTTGGGCTGCGAGGGCACCAGGCTGATGCGGTTGCTCTCGGCCAGCGTGTGGTAGTACTCGTACTGAACGGTCTGCAGCACCAGCAGGCGCGTCAGCAGGATGCCGAAGGCGATGATGATGAACACCGCCGCCACCTGCAGTCGCCCTTGGTAACGGGTGTTCTGGTCGATCTCCTGACGCGTGGTCAGCTTCATCAGCGCCGGCCTTCAGTCGTAGCGGCCGACCCGGCGCCGCCGCGTGGACAGGCTCCGCATCAGCAGCAGCACCAGTGGCCAGCACAGCGTGCCCAACAGTGGCCCGATCAGGTGGGTCTGCGGCGATGGGCTGCCGTCGAGCAGCAGGCCGACGCCCCAGGACAGCATCGAACCGCCCAGCAGGATCAGCAGGACCAGTAGCAGTTCGCCTGGGATCGGCATGGCCTCCAGTCGTTTGCGCAGACCGATGCCGACCCACGCCGTGAGGCAGTACAGGCCGGCGTTCAGGCCCAGCGGGGTCAGGGTGGCGATGTCGTGCAGCAGCCCTACGAACCAGGCGGTACCGATGTTCACCGGTGAGCGGTTGCGGGTGCTCCAGTACAGGACCACCAGCAGCGCCAGGTCGGGGCGCACGGTGTCAAAGCTGCTGCCGAACGAGATCAGGTCGAGGGTGATCGCCAGCGCGAGCGACAGCAGAACGCCCCGTGCCTGGACCACTTGCCGGTTGCTGCGACGATCGAGCAGGCTGATCCGGCTCATGGAGTGGTGTCCGCAGGCGTCTCGACCGGCGGGGCCGGTGTGTGCGGAGGGGTGACCCCGCCGGAGGCTGGCACGACCACCGCAAAATGCCGTCGGCCATCGATGCTGGCTGCCGGCTTGCAGATCACCCTCGCGAAGTCAGACTGCGCATCGCGCTTGACGCTGACTACGGTGGCCACCGGCATGCCTGCCGGATAGACCCCGTCGAGCCCGGAGGTGACCAACTGGTCACCGGGCTGGACATCGGCATTGCTGGCGATGAAGCGCAGGTTGGCGCGGTCTGGCAATCCCTCGCCGACCAGCACACCGCGCAGGCCGGTGCGCACCAGTTCGACCGGCGTGTTCTGTCCGGTATCGGTCACCAGCGCCACGTCGGCAGTCGTCTCGCCGGCAGCGGTGACCTGGCCCACCACGCCCTCGGGGTGCACCAGCGCCATTCCGGCGCGGATGCCCTTGCGCGTGCCGGCATCGATGAGGAAGCGTTGCGACGCGATACCGCGCCCGCGCTGGATCAGCTGTACGGTCTGGCGCAAGGACAGGCGCTCCGCGCCCAGACCAGCGACCGCGCGCAACTCGTCGTTCTCGCGCTGGAGGATGTCGAGGCTGCGGGCTGTGGTGCGTAGGTCGTCGTTCTCGCGTTGCAGGCGCGCGATCTGCCGCAGCAGCTCGCCCTGCGTGCTCAGGCCGCGCCCAACCTCGCGCGCAGCCTCGCCGGGCAGCTCCAGGGCGATCATGAGTGGCGCGATCAGACGCTCCAGGCCATTGCGCAGGGTGGCCGACCACTGGTTGCCACCGTCGAGGACCAGCAACAGGGCGGAGAGGGCCAGACCGAGCAGGCACTTGCTTCCCGGCGACATGCCGCGCCGGAACAGGGCCGGGTCACGACTGGCCACCGGTTGCATGGCGAGGGCCCGGGCCGGAGGCGCTTATTCCTGCGCGAAGACGCTGCTGAGGCGGTCGAGCCGGTCCAGCGCCAGTCCGCAACCGCGCACGACGCAGGTCAGCGGATCCTCGGCGACGAGTACCGGCAGGCCGGTCTCGACCGAGAGCAGGCGGTCCAGCCCGCGCAGCATGCCGCCGCCACCGGTCAGCACCATGCCGCGGTCGGCGATGTCGCCACCCAGTTCCGGCGGCGTCTTCTCCAGACCGATACGGATCGCCGAGACGATCGCGTTAAGCGGTTCCTGCAGCGCCTCGTAGACCTCGTTGCTGCTGATGGTGAAGCTGCGCGGCACACCCTCGGCCAGATTGCGGCCCTTGATCTCCATCTCGCGCACCTCTGTGTCGGGGTAGGCCGAACCGACGCGCTTCTTCACTTCCTCTGCGGTGGTTTCACCGATCAGCAGGCCGTAGTTGCGGCGGATGTAGTTGATGATGGCCTCGTCGAACTTGTCGCCACCGACACGCACCGAGTTGCCGTAGACGATGCCGCCAAGCGAGATCACGCCGAGTTCGGTGGTGCCGCCGCCGATGTCGATGACCATGGAGCCTGTCGCCTCCTCCACCGGCAGGCCGGCGCCGATCGCGGCCGCCATCGGTTCCTCAAGCAGGTACACCTTGGATGCGCCGGCGCCCAGCGCGGACTCGCGGATGGCACGCCGTTCAACCTGGGTCGAGCCCCAGGGCACGCAGATGATGATGCGGGGTGCCGGGGCGAACAGTCGGGAATCGTGGACGCGACGGATAAAGTTCTTGAGCATCTGCTCGGTGACGGTGAAGTCGGCGATGACCCCGTCCTTCAGCGGCCGGACGGCCTCGATGTTGCCCGGCGTGCGACCGACCATCAGCTTGGCTTCGCGCCCGACCTCCTGGATGACCTTGCGGCCGTTCTGGTCGGTGCGGATGGACACCACCGAGGGCTCGTCGAGCACGATGCCCTTGCCACGCACGTACACCAGTGTGTTGGCGGTGCCGAGGTCGATGGCGATGTCGTTTGAGAAGTAACTGCGCAGGAAGCCGAACATGGGTGCAAAAGGTTCCGAGTAGGGGCCGTGCGGGGGTTCCAACCGGCCAGTGATTCAAACGCTTATCATATCGCAGCGCAGCACGTTCCGGCACCGTCGGGCGTACCGCCGCACCCCTGTTCAAGCCCTTATCAAGACTCATGCCACTCAGTCCCGACGACGTCCGCAAGGTCGCCCGGCTGGCCCGCCTGGCCATTGCCGAAAACGATATCGCACCTACCCTCGAGACCCTCAACCGCACACTCGGCCTGATCGAGCAGATGGGCGGGGTCGATACCGCCGGTGTCGAGCCGATGGCCCATGCTCAGGACGTTTCGCTGAGGCTGCGGCCGGATGCGGTCACCGAGTCGGATCTGCGCGACGCCCTGATGGCCAACGCACCCGCCGCGGAGAAGGGCCTGTTCCTGGTGCCGAAGGTGATCGAATGAGCGCGACCGTCGTCTCGCTGGCGGCCGATCTCGCCGCGGCCAGGGTCTCGGCGGTGGAGCTGGCGACAGACGCGCTGGCCCGCGCACAGGCCTCGCAGCTCAACGCCTTCATCACGCTAGACCCTGACCGCACCCTGGCCGAGGCGCGCGCCGCCGACGCGCTGCGCGCCGCCGGCCAGGCAGGCCCTCTGGCTGGCATCCCGTTCGCGCAGAAGGACATCTTCTGCGCCGAGGGCTGGCGCACCACCGCCGGTTCGAAGATGCTGGTCGACTTCGTCGCACCCTACGATGCCACCGTGGTGGCACGCGGCAAGGCCGCCGGCCTGGTGACCATCGGCCGCGCCAATATGGACGAGTTCGCGATGGGCTCCTCCAACGAGAACAGCGCCTTCGGTGCGGTCAAGAACCCGTGGGACAACGCCCGTGTGCCCGGTGGCTCCTCCGGCGGCTCGGCGGCTGCTGTGGCAGCCGGCATCGTGCCCGCCGCGACCGGCACCGACACCGGTGGCTCGATCCGCCAGCCGGCCTCTTTCTGCGGCATCACCGGCATCAAGCCGACCTACGGCGTGGTCAGCCGCTACGGCATGATCGCCTACGCCTCCAGCCTCGACCAGGGCGGGCCGATGGCGCGCACCGCGCACGATTGCGCGCTGCTGCTTAACGCCATGGCCGGCTTCGACG
>JACCDS011689104.1_pt1 | contig 20667 bp, 17 predicted proteins | sample 7446441 | NCBI WGS metagenome assembly JACCDS01 (sample SAMN15323445, study PRJNA562643) | freshwater metagenome | isolation source: river surface water | place: USA:Blue River Watershed | collected 2017-08-17
CCTTTTACCTATTCCCCTTCTGCCAATTTCTGAACATGTTGCCAAACTTGTTCATCTACTGGAATCCCATTTTCCATATTTTCTTTCCGAGTTCGCAAGGACCTTTCGCCGGGATAAAGAATTTCACCTGATTCATCTACTGCTGTAGAATCTCTTAATTGCTCAATGGTTTCAGTCAAGGCTTGGTCAATGAATGATTGATCCACCATTTTTAAAGGATCAATGGCGATAAATACCTGACTAAGTCCAACACTATTCCCTTTCCCAAATTGATCTATCGCAGCCGTTGTTTTACCTTTTGAAAGAATCCCCGCCAATAAATCCAACATTATCGACAAACTTGACCCTTTCCAATAACCAGTAGGTAAAATCCGACGAGTCAATTCAATTTCTGCAGGATCAAGGGTTAAAACTCCCTCTTGATTAAATCCTCCAGGAAAGGGTAATTGTTGGCCTTTTTGTCGAGTTAATTCTAATTTACCATAAGAATAAAGCGACATCGCCATGTCTAAAACCACATGACCTTCTTTTCTTGGAATAGCAATCACAAAAGGATTATTTCCAATATTGTTGTTCATCGCTCCCCAAGAAGGCATACATGATTCCGTATTGGTCCAACAAATACCAATGAACCCCTTTTCAGCCGCTTGCCAACCATAAGTACCTCCACGCATCCAATGATTGGTATTGTTCAAGGCTACTAAACCCAAACCGTATTGTGCAGCAATTTCTGTAGCACGATCCATGGCGAAAGTGGCATTCAAGACTCCTGGAGCCAAATTTCCGTTGTAAATTTCGATCGCACCTAAATTAATTTCTAAATCGGGGGCCGCTTCCAAATGTATCCAGCCTTGTTTAATATAATCGATGAATCGAGGTACCCGATTTAAACCATGGGAATACACCCCATCCCGACTCGTTTCAGCATGAATCTTGGCACATTGATACGCTTTTTCAGAACTTAAACCCGCCCATTCAAACGCTTTTTGAATGGTTTGTACCATTTCATCAAAAGAAATCCTCATTCAACTTATTTTTTCTGTTCCGACAAAAATGTAATCAGAGAAGCAAATTCTTCGTAGGACAATTCATTGGTTAAACCATCTGGCATCATAGAGGTTTCCATTTCTTTTCGAGAGCGGATATCCGCCGTTCGAATACTTGTAATTTGTCCAGTAATATCACGCATCACAATGCGGTCAGCAGACTCCGCAGTAACAAAACCCATGTATTCCTTTTTATCTTTGGTTGTAATTAAAACCGTAGCAAAGCCTTGAGAAATGGATGCGTTCGGTTTCAAAATAGATTCTGCGATTTGTTCTCTGCTCATAATTCCACCTATTTGGCCCATAAAAGGCCCCTTTAAGGTTTCTCCACTTTTTAAACTGTGGCAAACCACACAGCCTTGCTTGGTAAATAAGGATCTACCTAAATTGGAATTCCCTTTCATTTGAGCCATTGCCAACATGATATCCTCGATAGAAGAATTTCCAATTTGACCTTTTTTATTTCGAATATTGGCCAAATCTACTTTGGGTTCTTCCTTAACTAAACTATTATCAGAAACTCCCAACTCAGCTAAATCCATTTGAAATTTATCATTTAAATCAACAAAAAAGCTTTTGTCTGCTTCTGATGCTGAGGCAAATTCCTTTAAAATGAAATTCTTAATATTTACGCTCTCCTCCCAATCCGTAGTTTTATAATAAGGTCCATGTCCATTGGGCTTAGTACTCCACCACCATTCACCTTCATAAGGAGTTTCTTTTTTGTAAATTCGTGCCAAATTGGCAATCAATTGTTTTTTAAGCGATTGATTTGTTGTTTTGGCATAAGCGTTCAATAATCCAGCTACCGCGGCAGGCTGATGCATGTACCTCAAAGCCCATAAAGCAAGGTTTGAATTAGGGCCTCCAATTGCCTGCACACATTCCTTAACCGCATTCAAACGAACCAAAGCACGAACCGCCACATGGGCTGGAATGATCGCGGAATTAGGAGTGGCATGCGGACCTTCTTTGTCTTTTGGCGGTGCGACGAAACTAGCAGGGACTTTTACTTTCAATAAAGCAGCAATAGCTTCTTTTTTCCCTAAACGACCTAGAGCGATGGTGGCAGCTACACGAACGCGTGGAGATGGATCATTCAATGCTTGAATAAACGGCTGAATAGGCACCAATTTATTTTTTGTCAAACGATCTGCCAACGCTTTGATGGCTAATTCTTTTACCTCTTTTTCATTGACCAAAGTCAATAATTTCAAAATTGTTTTCTCGTCACTCGCCTGTGCAAAAGTAAAAATACCTGCTGAACGTGCATATAGTGGAGCTTTCTGATTACTAGCTAACTTCCAAGCGATTTGTCGAACATCCTCTTTTTTTCTTGTCAATAATTCTTGTTGCGCATTTAACCGAGCTACGGCACTATTAGAAGCAAGTAAATCCGCCAATTGTGCATTTGTCAAAGTTCTAACATCGGGAAATGCTTGATAGGTCCAACCTTTAGGTACCGCTTTCACCACAAAACCTTTGCTTGGACTACCTGAATAACCCGCGCCGTCCCAAGCAGCTAAATACAAACGGCCAGAACCATCTACATCTAAATCGGTAATTTGCTTCAATTTGATGAAAGACTCATCTTTTTGTGTGTAGCTAGCCCCATCTGGACTAACCCGATGAATGTACAATACACTATTTCCCCAATCGGCCATCATCGGCACTTGATTGTATTTAGCGGGCCAAGTGGGCTCATCCATGAACAATGAACCTGTTCCTGAACCACCCCCTACATCTACCAAAGCAGGCAATATTTCCTCTGTGAAATGTTTGAATAAAAGAGGATAACCATATTCTCCTGATTGAATATGATGGCTGAATCGAATGTTCCAGCCTCCGCCATCATTGGTATTATCACGGGTAAAAATATTCATGTATGGATCAATAGCCACGTCATAAATATTTCGAGTTCCGTGCGTAAAAACCTCCATTTCTGTTCCATCAGGCCGAACTCTTACGATTCCACCACCCAGCATTGTTATTTTTTTACCCGTTCTGTCCGTCGCATCGTGAAAACCAAAATCACCCGCAGCAATATAGATCCAACCATCTATTCCCATTCTAATCCCGTTGGTCGAATGGTCTGTCCCCCTGCTTTGTAAAAATTTCTTTGAACTGATGTGTTCAATCAAGGGTGATGAAGGTCCATCAGCGACACCATCATTATCCTTGTCTTCAAAAACCACCAAATCCATCCCTGAAGCCTTGCCCGTTTCTTTGGAAAAAACAGTATGCAAGACATATAGTTTATTTCCTAAAGAGATGATACCTCTCGGATTATCGACCATGGCAAATTTGGTATGTACATCTACCTTTCCGTCGTTATCTTTATCGACCAATTTCAGGATATAGCCCTTTTGAGGTGTTTTTCCTAAAGAACCAATTTGGTCAATCCCAACAAATACCTCACCTGTAGCTGCAACAGCCAAACAAGCAGGACTAGGAGTAAGATCGGCACTCGTGAAATTTCGCACATCAATGGCATCATTCGGCCATGCTGAGGCATTGGAAAGAGTATCTGCTAAAGCAGAAATAGTTGCTGTAGATTGTGGTTTATTTTGACGAAAAAGATAAGCTCCCCAAAATAGCACAATAGCATAAATTAAGCTATATGTTAACTTGAACATAAGAATGAATCGTTTAAATAGGTTTAGAGAATATTGTTCTTAACAATTAAGTAATTTACGAATTAAATGAAAAAAGCCAAAACTCTTTTGCTATGAAATTATATTTCATAAGTGACTAAGTCAATGCTAATAATGCGAATTAAGAGTTAATAAACCTTTCATTCAAATCATCCAAAACTTCATTTATGGCTAAGGCTTAATCCCAACGAAAGATTTGAACGAAGCCTACTAAATTATGAATTATAAAGAAGCTGTTAGGAAATATTAAAAAAAAATGATTTTTGGGGAATGCCGTCCCCTTACCCCCTGCAATTTACCGTTTTAAAAAATAAGTTGTTTGATAATTAATCCTCCATCTAAAAACCAGCTCCCTGAATATTCAAAATTTATTTTCAACCATCCTTTTGCATGTTTTCTTCCACAATATTTGATTAATATTGTAACCTAAATTTTTCCCATGGACTTTCAATTAGTTTCTTCCTATCAACCTACTGGAGATCAGCCAGAAGCCATCAAACAATTGGTCTCTGGATTGAAAAAAGAAGAAACCTCGCAAACATTATTGGGTGTCACTGGTTCAGGTAAAACCTTTACCATCGCGAATGTCATCAAAGAGGTAAATCGGCCTACTTTGATTTTGAGCCATAACAAAACACTAGCGGCTCAGTTATATGGTGAATTCAAACATTTTTTCCCTGAAAATGCGGTTGAATATTTCATCTCATATTACGATTATTACCAACCTGAGGCATTTATCGCGACCACAGGGACCTACATAGAGAAAGATTTATCCATCAACCAAGAAATTGAAAAACTTCGTTTAGCTGCGACTTCTTCATTAATGTCTGGACGACGAGACATCATTGTCATCGCATCTGTTTCATGCATTTATGGAATGGGGAATCCAGATGAATATCGAAATTCTATTATACGTATAGGTGTAGGTGAAATTATCTCTAGGAATCAATTTCTTTTCCGATTGGTAGAAATACTATATGCTAGAACAGAAGGTGAGTTCTTAAGAGGTACTTTTCGAGTGAAAGGTGATACCGTGGATATATTTTTAGCCTATGCTGATTTTGGCTATCGAATCATCTTTTTTGGTGACGAAATTGAAGAAATTCATCGCATTGATCCATGGACCGGCAAGAAATTATCTACTGAAAAAATGGTGGCCATCTTCCCCGCAAATTTGTTCGTGACTGGCCGAGAAACCATGCAAAGGGCCATTTCTGAAATCCAGTCTGATTTGGTGAATCAAATTTCCTATTTTGGTAAAGATGGACGATTGACTGAGGCAGAAAGAATCAAACAAAGAACAGAATTCGACCTAGAAATGATGCGCGAATTGGGTTACTGTTCTGGTATTGAAAATTATTCGAGATATTTTGATAATAGAAAGCCTGGACAAAGGCCGTTTTGCTTACTAGATTTTTTCCCAGAAGATTTTTTAATGGTAATTGATGAAAGCCATGTCACCATGCCTCAAATTAGAGCCATGTACGGAGGTGATCGTTCGAGGAAGGAATCTTTGGTAGAATATGGATTCCGATTACCCTCTGCCATGGACAACCGCCCTTTAACTTTTCAAGAATTTGAAGATTTGATTGGACAAACCATTTATGTTTCAGCAACTCCATCAGAATATGAATTAAAAAAATCAGAAGGAGTGGTAGTAGAACAAATCATTCGTCCAACTGGCTTATTAGATCCATTGATTGAGGTCCGACCAACGAAAAATCAAATTGACGATTTATTAGATGAAGTTAATGACCGTATCAAAAAGAATGAAAGGGTATTAATTACTACTCTGACCAAGAGAATGGCGGAGGAACTGTCAAAATATTTAGATCGAGTAGGGATAAAATGCCGATATATTCATTCCGAAATCAAAACCTTGGAAAGAGTAGAAATCCTTAGGGAATTACGCTTAGGAGTAATTGATGTGTTGGTAGGGGTTAATTTATTGAGAGAAGGACTGGATTTACCCGAGGTGTCTTTGGTTGCCATCATGGATGCTGATAAAGAAGGTTTTTTACGTGATATTCGCTCCTTGATTCAAACGATTGGTAGAGCAGCTAGAAATGAAAATGGCAAGGTATTGATGTATGCTGATAAAATGACGGGCTCTATGGATTTAGCTATTTCTGAAACTAACCGAAGAAGAGCCAAGCAAATGGCCTACAATGAGAAACACGGAATTACCCCTAAAACCATTCTACGTAGCCATGATGAAATCATGGAACAAACTTCGATTGCCGACCGAATGGCCAAGCCAACGAAAAACTATTTATTAAAACCAGAAGATCAAATCGTAGCCGCTGATCCTCTATTGGCTTACATGTCGAAAGCAGACCTCAACAAACAAAAAGAGGCCGTCAAAAAAGAAATGGAGAAAGCTGCCAAGGAACTTGATTTCCCACTGGCCGCTCGTTTTAGAGACGAATTATTAGCGATTGAAAAATTAATGGAGGAGAAGAGATGAAATTCATCTGAACAAAGCAAATACGATAAAATTTATTAATTTTATTCCATGTATAAAATACTCGTATTCTTATTGCTGAGCGCACCCCTTTTCGCTCAAAATTTTTATAAAATCGCAAGCCCCAACGGACAAATTGCCCTGCAAGTCATTCAAGCTCCTGACCGAAGCATTAAATACCAAGTCACACTTAATAATAAAGAAGTCATTGCCCTATCAGGAATTGGCATTAGCCTAAAAAAACCCCAGCTAGAGCTTAGAAAATTTCAAATTCAACAAATTGATTCTTCTCAACATGCTAGTTCATGGAAACCAGTATGGGGGGAAGTCAAAGAAATTCAAAATCAATACAAAGAACTGAGCTTTCAGCTGAAGGAAAATACCATTTCTTTAAAAGTGATTTTTAGAGTTTTTAACGACGGAATTGCTTTTCGATACTCGTTTCCTGAACAAGAAAATTTAAAACATTTTATCGTTGATAACGAATGGTCGACTTTTAATATGTCGGGGGATCATACAGCATTTTGGATTCCAGGCGATTATGACACCAATGAATATACTTACCAAAAAACCAAAATCTCAGAAATAGATGCTAGCGCTGCTGCTGCAAAAGAAAAAGACATTGCGGTAACTTCATTGATTGGGAAAAATTTTGTTCAAACACCCTTGATGATGAAATCAACGGAAGGTGTTTACATCAATATCCATGAAGCAGCCTTAATCAATTATCCCGCCATGCATTTAAAGGTAAATGGGACGGAATTTACTTCCACGCTTGTTCCAGATGCGGTAGGAACTAAAGCTTATTTAGAAACTCCATTCAATACCCCTTGGAGAACCATCATTATTTCCAATAAAGCGGAGCAAATTTTATCTTCAAAGACCATTTTAAACTTGAATGAGCCGTCCAAAATTCAAGACAGCACTTGGATAAAACCACAAAAATTCATGGGAATGTGGTGGGAAATGCATATTGGTAAAGCCAATTGGCCTTTGGCGGCAGGGAAACACGGTGCTAATACAGAAAATGTTAAAAAATACATTGATTTTGCAGCTAAACATGGATTCAATGGTGTTCTGGTAGAAGGTTGGAACAAAGGCTGGGAAGATTGGTTTGGGAATTGGAAAGAGGAAGTTTTTGATTTCGTGAGTCCATACCCTGATTATGACATCGATTCTTTGACAAAATATGCCAAATCCAAAGGATTAAAATTGATCATGCACCACGAAACAGCCAGCTCCGTGACTAATTATGAAAGAAGAATGGATGCTGCATTTAACTACATGGTATCCAAAGAAATGGACCTTGTAAAAACAGGCTATGTAGGTAAAATTATTCCAAGAGGAGAACATCACGACAGTCAGTGGATGGTCAATCATTACAATCGAGTGGCGGAAAAAGCTGCTTCTTTTAAAATTATGGTCGACTCCCATGAATCTGTTCACCCAACAGGCCTGCATCGTACCTACCCGAATTGGATGGCTGCTGAGGCAGCCAGAGGCTCAGAATTTAACAATGCCCCTACCTTAGGCATCAATGCTGAACATACAACTATTCTTCCATTTACCCGCTTGATGGGTGGCCCAATGGATTATACGCCAGGATTATTTCACATGTCTTTGAACCAATTTGATAGCTTAAGAACCACTAAAGTTCGATCTACCTTAGCCAAGCAATTGGCTTTATATGTAACAATCTATAGCCCCATACAAATGGCCGCTGATTTGCCAGAAAACTACGAAAAATACTTAGATGCCTTTCAATTCATCAAAGAGGTGCCTGTGGATTGGGATGACAGTAAGGTACTTTTGGCAGAACCTGGGGAATTTGTCAGCATTGCAAGAAAAGAAAAAGGTAAAGACGCATGGTTCATTGGGTCAATTACCAACGCGACAGCACGGAATATGAGTTTCGATATGGACTTTTTGGAGCATGATAAAATTTATGAAGCCACTTTATACATGGATGCCGAAAATGCCGATTTCGAAAAAAATCCAGAAGCATATATCATTGAAAAAAGATTAGTTACCAACAAGTCTAAAATGAACTTCCGTTTACAAAGAGGTGGAGGCTGTGCGGTGGTTCTGAGAAAAGTTAATTAATCTTAAAAGCCATCAATGGTAGACAAAAATCCAAAATTGGTCTTAAATTTCTTAACCTATTAATGAAGACTCGTAGTTTTGGGTCTTAATCTAATAACATAAATATGAATGTACTGTCTTTAGGATTATCTGGTATTTTATCCGCCTTACCCAATCAAGCCGCAGAAAGTAAAGGAATATTACTTTCCGAATTTGAATCTGTTCTTGGAACATCACTTGACTTAAAAGTATCTGCCAATAATTACGCCAATGCTCAACAGGCGGAACAAAAAATCTTAGCTGAACTTAGTCGCTTACAACAAATTTTAGGCAGTTTTCAGGAAAGCCAAGAATTTGCACAATGGAAAAATACGTACCAACAAAAAATAGAGGTCTCTAAAGAATTAATTGAAATTGCCAAGGAATTTGATTTTTGGAGAGAGCAAACCAATGGTGCAATTAATCCAGCTAGTCAAGAATTTACTGAACTTTGGAAAAAAGCCAGTGAAGAGGGTATTCAACCGACTGAGGCAGAATTGGCGCACTTGATAGAAAAAGTCAAAGAAAATCACTGGGATATAGAAGGTGCAAATCTAACTAAAACTTCAGATGCAGATTTAAAACTACACACTTTTACAAAATTGTATGTTGCCGAAAAAGTGGCAGAGGTGGCAATGAAATCTGATGGTGTGGAGGGTGTACTAGTGAACATTGGTGGTGATATAGTTGTCAAAGGAGATATCAATGAAAAAGTTAAAGTGGCCGATCCATTTGCCTCTTACGAAAACGCTTCACCGATTTCAACGGTTGAAATCAACAATAAGACGATAGCATCTAGTGGAAATTACCGCAGAGGTGTTGAAATCGATGGAGAACATTTGTCTCATATTATCAATCCTAATACTGGATTACCTGCCGATCAAATTGCTAGCGCAACCGTGATTCATGAAAATGCAGTTACAGCTGGAGCTCTAGCCACGGCATTCAATATTTTACCTGTCAAAGAATCTATCCAATTAGCTCAACAATTGGGATCAACAGATTATTTAATTGTTGACAAAGACGGAAATCAATTTCAAAGTGATACTTGGCCAGCGCTTGCTAAGGAAGAGCATTCTACCATTTCATTTGTTCAATTGAAAGAAAAATTATGGAATCCTAAAATGGAATTATCCATCGATTTTGAAATTGCGGACTTGGGAGGTTATGCACGCAGGCCATATGTAGCTGTTTGGATAGAAGATGAAAACAACAATCCTGTCCGCCGAATTGCCTTGTGGTACAGAAAGCCAAGATGGCTGGTTGATTTAAGATATTGGTCCTCTGGATCTAGAAATACTGATTTTAATGTAAGTTCTATCACCGGCGCAACCCGTGGTTCTGGGAAATATTCCTTGGTTTGGGATGGCAAAAATGATGCCGGAGAATTTGTAGCTCAAGGAAATTACACTGTCATCATCGAGGCGGCAAGAGAACACGGAAGTTATCAATTAATGAAGCAAACGATGAAGATGGATGACAAAGCTAAAACAGCTGCAATGGCAGGAAATGAAGAAATTTCAGCTGCAAAATTGAATTTTAGTACAAAGTAAAAAAGGATGAAAAAAGGAAATTGGAAAAATTGGCTATCGAATTGGTCAAGGTGGTTACATATCTATTTGTCCATGTTCAGCTTTATAATAGTACTGTTTTTTTCCGTGACAGGCCTAACGCTGAACCACTTGGATTGGTTTCCAGAAAAAGAGGTTTTAAAAGAGCAAAAAGGCGCATTGAATGCCAATTGGGTGAATGTTGCAGATACCGCTAAAATTAAAAAATTAGAAATTGTAGAGCTTTTTAGAAATAAATATGCTGTTAAAGGTTTAATCAATGATTTCAGAGTGGATGACAGAGAAGTTTCTATCTCTTTTCAAGGTCCTGGTTACACAGCAGATGCCTTTATTAATCGTGAAGATGGACAATTTCAATTAAGTACTCGAGAATTGGGTTGGGTAGCTTTTTTCAATGATTTACACAAAGGAAGAGATACTGGAAAATCATGGTCATGGGTCATTGATTTTTCAGCAATTTTCATGACTATTATTTCCATTTCAGGATTAATATTATTGTTATTCTTGAAAAAGAAAAGGGTAAACGGCATTATTTGGCTAATCCTTGGTTCCCTTGCTATCGGATTATTATATTACTTCTAAAGACTTGATATCTTAAAAGTTTACGTACTTTGTGGAAGTAATTTTTAATTAAGCACTTATGAGCGAATCCAAAAAACGATTTCCTAAGCTATCCAAATTTTGGAAAATTTTGGGGCCTGGATTAGTAACTGGGGCCAGTGATGATGATCCGTCGGGAATTGCCACTTATTCACAGGCAGGTGCGGCATTTGGATTGTCTACTTTATGGACATCCATTATTGCATTCCCTTTAATGTCTGCTATTCAAAAAATGTGTGCTAGAATTGGTTTAGTCACTAATCAAGGATTAACAGGTACCTTGAAAAAACACTACCCGAGACCCATTTTGTACATCATGTTGCTTTTTAGTTTCCCAGCAATTGTGTTAAATATTGGTGCGGATATTGCAGGTATGGGTGCCGTTGGAAATTTATTATTCCCAGCCATTGACGCAACCTTTTTTAGTGTATTTTTCACTATTTTATTGCTTGGACTGATCATTTATCTACCATATGCCAAAATTGCATCCATTTTAAAATACCTTTGTATAGCCATGTTGGTGTACTTTATTGTGCCTTTTCTATACAAACAAGATTTTGTATCCATTTTAAAATCAACCTTTATTCCAAAAATCGAATTCACGAAAGAGTTCATGGCCATACTAGTCGGAATTCTTGGAACGACCATTTCTCCCTATTTATTCTTTTGGCAGGCATCCATGGAAGTGGAAGAAATGAAACACAAAAAGAAGCATCTAATGGTCAATAAAAAAATCATTTCAGATGTTAATCAGGACGTTGATTTTGGAATGACTTTTTCAGGATTTGTGATGTATTTTATTATTTTAACCACAGGGACCGTACTTTATAATGCCGGTATAAGACAGATTGACACCGTTGAAGAGGCAGCAATGGCATTAAAACCTTTGGCAGGAAATTTCGCCTATTTATTGTTTGCCACCGGAGTAATTGGTACCGGATTAATTGCAATACCTGTATTAAGTGGTTCTCTGTCCTATATTTTTTCAGAAACATTCGGATGGGAACAAGGACTAGATAAAAAATTTCATGAGGCAAGAGGGTTTTATACATTCATCGCTATTTCTCTTGTTTTAGGATTATCCCTTAATTATGTGGGCATTTCACCGATACAAGCTTTGATTTATACAGCCATTCTTTATGGAATTACAGCACCCGTTTTAATTGGAATTATATTGCATATTTCAAATAATAAAGCGATTATGGGAGAATACGTGAATGATCGTTTAACAAATATTTTAGGGGTATTGGCATTTATTATTATGACTGTTGCGTCGGTGGTTTTATTGTGGTTGGAAGTGTTTTAGAATGAAAAAAATCAACTATTTATTTTTTCTCCTAGTTTTTATTTTCATTAGATCAGGTCGCTCAGAGAATTTCATCAATGGTTTTCTTCAATCGGTACATTTTAGAGATACAGAGGATCAAGGAATTCTTGAAAATTTAGAAATTGATGAAGCATCTGGAATCATTGCGTCAGAGGAACATCCAGATAGTCTCTGGGTGATTAATGATTCGAATGATCTAAATCGAATTTTTCTAATTGATAAAACAGGGGGCGGGCGTAATGAATTTTTCTTAAAAGGCATCAAAAATCGAGATTGGGAATCTTTGGCTTTTTGGAAAAACCCCCAAAAGGAAAATTTTATCTACATAGGTGACATTGGCGATAATGATGGAAAATTTACAGAATATTATATTCATCGCTTCAAAGAACCCAAATCAAATTCCATCGAATTTTATACAGGCATTATTAAAGATATTGAAAGTATCCGTTTTGAATTACCTGATAAATCCAGGGATATGGAATCCATGTTTGTGGATCAGGTCAGTGGAGATATTTACTTAATTTCCAAAAGAGAAGATAAAAAACATTTATACAAAATTTCAAATGATGCCTTTGAGAAAAACGAATTAATTGAAGCACAATTTGTGATGAGATTAAAATTTTCCAAGCCAAGTTCAGACCTTGAAATTCTAAAAAAACTATATTATTTAACTGCAGCTGATATTTCAAGAAACAATGACGAAATCATCATCCGCAACTACCTGGATGTCTATTATTGGAAAAAGAATAGGTTTGAGTCCATTGCAGATGCCCTTCATCGAGATCCACTGATTATTCCAAGTGCGCAAGAAGCTCAAGGTGAAGCCATTGCATTTTCGTCCAAAGGGAATGGGTATTATTCCATTTCTGAACAAGTCAACCCAACTAGCCCTGTTCATGTATATTTTACCAAAAAGAGGATGGAGTAGCTTTTTTTGTTTTAAATAGCATATATCGATAAAAGAGAACAGGTTATCCTTTCACCTACATTCTTTAGAGATGCAGATACGGGTATCTCTTTTTTCAAAAAATTGTATAATATCAATTTAGTGATATGAATTATCAGTTTTAATATCGGTAAACTGGTTTTCTTTTTTTACTGGGGAAATGGGGCCCCTTACCCCCTGCAATTTAAGGATTTAAAAATTCAAGTGTTTGATAAAATGAAATGGGGAAATGCGGAAAGATAAAAGAGAAAATTAGAAAAGAGCAAACAAGAAAAGCAGTCCTTAATTTTAAAATCAATCCGGCAAATAAGAACCGTAGGTTCGACACAAATTGTAGCCTTTGACTTTATTTTAGAATCAATCCGGTAAATAAGAACCGTAGGTTCGAAACGTATTATAGCCTTGGACTTTAGTCCAAGGAACAAAATCAATAATTGAGCGATTTCCCCTTGGTTCGTATTAACAACTAAGTAAACAATCCAACCAAACTATTCGTAGTTCCTATTAAAATACTGAAAATCAAAGGTGCCACAAAACCGCTAACATGAAATCCAGGTATATAAAATGCAGCTAAATAAACAAGTCCAACATTGATCACCAATGAAAAAAGTCCTAAGGTCATGAATGTAATAGGAAAGCTAATAACTTTCAAAATGGGCTTAACAAAAGAATTTAAAAAGCCCATCATCAAAGCCACCAACAAGGAAGTCGTGAATGAATCTACTGTAATTCCTTTCAAATACCGAGGAATGATCATAACGATCGCCCCTAAAATGATGTAACGAATAATAAATCCTTTCATATCTTATTTACTATGTCTTTGTTTCAATAAATCGATTACTTTTTCTAAACCAATTCCACGGTCTTCTAATAAAACTAATAAGTGAAAGATTAAATCAGCCGCTTCTCCTTTGAATAATTCATCATTGTCCATTAAAGCTTCTATGACCAATTCCACTGCCTCCTCACCTACTTTCTGAGCAACTTTATGGGTACCTTTTTGAAACAAAGAGGCAGTATAAGAAGATTCCGATGAGGCACCTTTGCGAGATCGAATGACCTGTTTTAAATAATCCAACCAAGCTGCATTATCTTTATTTTCTTCATTGAAACAAGTGTCTGCCCCTGTATGACAAGCTGGTCCAACAGGATCCACTTTGATCAAAAGCGTATCAGCATCACAATCCAATTCCATACTAACCACCTTCAAGAAATTTCCTGAAGTTTCTCCTTTTGTCCAAAGGCGATTTTTAGAACGGGAAAAGAAAGTTACTTGTTGATCTTGTTTTGTTTTTTCCAACGCTTCCTCATTCATGTAGCCCAACATTAATACCTTTAATGTTGTTGCATCTTGAATAATTGCAGGAATTAAACCTTTTGAAAAATCTGGATTTGCCCTCATTAGCTTAAAATATCGTTCAATTTATTAAATACGCATTGGAATTCCTTTTTCTGCAAGAAATTTCTTTAACGCCATTATTTCTATTTCTTTAAAGTGGAAAATACTTGCTGCCAATCCTGCATCCGCTTTACCTTCTGTGAAAACTTCATAAAAATGCTCCATGCTTCCCGCACCACCCGATGCAATCACTGGTATCGACAAATTACTTGAAATCTCAGCCGTAAGTGAATTGGCAAATCCAGCCTTCGTTCCATCCGCATCCATGGAAGTTAATAATATCTCTCCAGCTCCTCGTTCTTGCACTTCTTTAGCCCATTCCTGGGTTTTTATCTCGGTTATTTTTCTGCCTCCGTGCGTATGCACCCAATCCAAACCATCCACATGGCGAGTATCTATAGCCACAATGATGCATTGCGAACCAAATTGCAAGGACAATTCATCCACTAATCCAGGGTTCCGAACAGCAGAGGAATTGATTGAAACCTTGTCTGCTCCAGCATTGAGTAAGGCTGAAACATCTTCAATAGAAGCAATTCCTCCTCCAACAGTAAAAGGGATATTCACATGTCTAGCGACCTCCCTTACTAAATTAACCAAGGTTTTTCGATTATCAACTGTAGCAGTTATATCCAAAAAAACCAATTCATCTGCGCCTTGTTCGGCATAAAGAGCACCCAATTCAACAGGATCACCTGCGTCGCGTAAATCGACAAAGTTGGTGCCTTTTACCGTTCGACCATCTTTAATATCTAGACAAGGTATGATTCTTTTCGTTAACATGACTCCTGTGCAAATTTGGCTAACTCATCTAAACTAATTCTTCCTTCATAAAAAGCTTTCCCCACAATCACGCCAAACAATTTCATTTCTTTCAATTGATAAAGGTCTTCTAAAGATGCTACTCCCCCGCTTGCAATAATTTCTAATGCAGGATTTTGTGATTGAATCTTTCGATATAATTCAAAACTTGGGCCTTGTAATAAACCATCTTTCGCCACATCCGTAGAAATAACATATTTAGCACCCACTTTTTGATAATCTTGTAAAAAGTCAAAAATAGAAATATGGGAATTTTCTTGCCATCCTGCCACAGCGATTTGCTCATGATGGGCATCCGCACCTAAAATAATTCGATCCGCTCCATATTTCAAGAACCAAGATTGTACTAATGCTGGATTCTTCACTGCAATACTTCCAGCAGTTATTTGTTTAGCTCCTGCTGAAAAAGCCATATCAATCATTTCATCTGACTGTACTCCTCCACCAAAGTCGATATGCAAATTCGTATGCTTCGCAATTTTTTCTAACACAGGCAAATTGACAATCTTCTTTGCTTTAGCACCATCTAAATCCACTAAATGCAATCGTTGAATGCCTGCACCTTCAAATGCTTTCGCCACTTCCAAAGGATCAGCATGATAGATTTTTTTTTGGGCATAATCGCCTTGCGTCAATCTAACACATTGACCACCAATTAAGTCTATCGCGGGAATTAGCTGAAACATATATTATAAATCAATAAAATTTTGAATGATGGTTTGTCCTGCCAATCCACTGATTTCTGCATGAAATTGAGCAGCATAAAAATTGTCTTTTTGAAGCATCGCTGAAAAAGGTTGTACATACTCGCAGGAGGCTGTCGTGAACTCGCTTATTGGAGCATAAAAAGAATGCACAAAATAGACAAATTCTTCTTTTTTTAATCCTTTCATCAAAGCATTTTCTCCAATTTGTTGAATGGAATTCCATCCCACATGAGGAATTTTCAATGCATTGGATTGAAATCGTTTAATTTCCACATCAAATACTCCCATGCAAGTGGTGTCATTTTCCTCTGAACTTTTGCACAATAATTGCATACCTATGCAAGTAGCTAAAACAGGTTGTTTCAAAGTAGGAATAAACGTATCTAAACCTTTTTCTTTCAAATGTTTCATTGCGGTACTCGCTTCCCCAACGCCAGGAAATATAATTTTTTCCGCAGCAGCCAATTCGCCCAAATCATCCGTCCAGCGGTATTTAACCCCTATACGATCTAAGGCATACATCACCGAGGCAACATTTCCAGCATTGTATTTGATGATTGCAATTTCTTTGGACATCTTTATTTAAGGCAAATAGCCCTGCAAAGGTAGTTAAATAGCCTTGTATTATAAAAACTCCTTTATCTTTGTTCCTTTCTAAATCGATAAAGTGCAAATTAAAAGAATCATTTTTGAATTGCTTTTCTTAGTTTGGATGGCAATAGTGCCGTTCACGGCCAGTATTGGCTTGATTTATTTTGCGACCAACCACATCGATATTTTTAGAAATTTTAGCATTTGGGATCAAACATTGTTTTGGACACTTTCTGCATTTCTAATGGGTTTTGCATTTTGCCCAACCACCTTTTTCGCCTTATTTGTGGGTTATTTATGGGGTTTTAATAGTTTAATCCCCTTCGTTTTATCCTATTCCATGGCATCTATCATCGGATTTGGACTCGGTAAATTGATTCATGGCGATGATATTGTAACGTATATCGTACAAAAATTCAAAATGCACAATTTTTTAACCACTATCCAAAAAGACTCATTTTCTTGGGTATTTCTTACCCGACTTTCCCCCATTTTTCCATTTGCAATCACCAATGCCATGATGGCTTTTATTGGTGTGAATTTTAGAAATTTTTGGGTGGCGGGAACGTTAGGCATGCTTCCCAGGACTTTTCTTGCTTTATGGACTGGCCATGAAGCGCAAAATTTCCAAATTCTTATCAATAGCCCACAAGGATTTAGGTGGCAAGATTGCATTAGTCTTGGCTTATTAATAGTCTCGGCTGTGGGAATGATTTGGAAAAGTAGTTTCAAGAAATAATTTCCATACAATCTTTTTTATTTTTCATTTCATTCAGATTAAACATTCAAAAAGTTTGCACATCTTTGAAAAATGCATCCCTTTTCAAGCACAATTATTTCCTGGTATAAAGAAAACGCACGTGATTTGCCTTGGAGACAAACCCAAGACCCTTATGTCATCTGGTTGTCTGAAATTATTTTACAACAAACGAGAATAGCACAAGGCTTGCCTTATTTTCACCGCTTGCTGGAATGTTTTCCGACCGTACAAGATTTAGCTAATGCAGAGGAGGAACTTTTATTCCGAAATTGGCAAGGCTTAGGCTATTATTCAAGGGCGAGGAATTTGCATAAGACAGCCAAATACATAAGTCAAGAATTAGGTGGAATTTTTCCTCAAAAATATCAAGACCTAATTCAATTAAAAGGAGTTGGCCCTTATACCGCGGCAGCAATTGCCTCATTTGCATATAATGAACCCAAGCCCGTGGTTGATGGCAATGTTTATCGAATTTTAGCTAGGTATTTTGCCATAGATACCGATATTTCACAAGCCTCAGCTAGAAAAGTATTTACAGATTTGGCAGATGAACTTATCCCACATAACCAACCTGCCGAGTTCAATCAAGCCATCATGGAATTTGGTTCTTTACAATGTGCGCCTGTCCCTCTCTGTGAAACGTGTCCACTGCAAAAAGGATGTCAAGCGTTTGCATTAAAAAAAGTTAAAGATTTCCCCGTCAAACTTAAAAAAATCAAACAAAGAGACCGTTTTTTCAATTATTTTATCATTGAAAAAGAAGGTCAAGTCTTGGTTAGAAAAAGAACTGAGAAAGATATTTGGCAAGGTTTATTTGAATTTTATTTAGTTGAATCAGACAAAAAAACTACCTTCGAAGAGTTAATGGAAGAAGATGATTTTTTATCAATGATTGGCAAAGCATCAACACCATTGAAATCACCTGCTTTACATATTTTAAGTCACCAAAAAATTCATTCACAAGCTTGGCATGTCCAATTAAGTGATAATTTTATAAGTGAATTTCCATTGAATTATGAATGGATGCAGCCAAAAGACTTTGAAAAGCAAGGAAAATCAGTTTTGTTATTAAATCTGATAACTGATAATATGCACTTGGATATTTTTCAAGATTTTTCTGTCGCTTATCTTTAAGGACAATTAAATAAAATATCCATTAATTAACCTTAAACAACAACAAAATGGCAGGAGTAAACAAAGTAATTTTATTGGGAAATTTAGGAAATGACCCTGAAGTGAGAAGCTTACCAAGCGGTATGAAAGTGGCTAATATCAACATTGCTACTTCTGAATCATATACGGCAAAAGATGGTCAAAGAGTTGATCAAACAGAATGGCATCGAGTAGAATTATGGGATAATTTGGCCAATGTTGCCGAACAATACCTCCGCAAAGGCAATCAAGTGTACATCGAAGGAAAAATCCGTTCAGAAGAATGGCAAGATAAAAATGGTTCAACGGTTAGAGGATATAAAATTAGAGCTACAGCAATGAATCTGATTGGAGGGAGAAATACCAATGAAAATACAGAACCAAGACCCAAAGCAGAGCCTGTGAATATTGGGAATAATTCAGCAAAATCGGAAGCTTTCCCGGCAATCGCTGCAAGCGAAGGGGACGATTTACCATTTTAATTTTAAACTATCGGGGGAATAAAAAGTGTTTCTATTCCCCTTTTTTGTATTTTTGCAGGAATTAGCGCTTAAACCCCATGGACGCAGACCCCAACCTGAGTAATCATTTATTGGTCTTTACCTCAACAATTAGCTTAAGTTCCATTATACTAATCGGATTCATTTTATTGTCTTTATTAGCCTTATCAGCTTTATTGGCTGGTTCTGAAGTGGCCTTTTTCTCTTTAAACTCGGAACAAAGGATTTCACTACGTGAAAGCGAATCGGAAAAAGAAAAAAAGGTAAGTAATTTATTAGACAAGCCGCAGAGGTTATTAGCTACTTTGCTGATTTCCATTAATTTCGTCAATATTATTTTTATTACCCTTGCCAATTACCTAACGGAACAAATTTTGGGTCCTAATTCAGTAGAGACATCATTGATGGTAACTTTATTATTATTATTCGGTGTAACTTTCATTATTACCTTTTTTGGCGAATTAATCCCCAAGGTTTGGGCTCAACAAAATAATAGTAATTTTGCTTTATTTTCAGCACCATTACTGTCGTTTTTTACCTTTATTTTTGCCCCTCTGTCAAAGGTTTTATTAGGAATTTCCAATTTAATTGAGAAAAAAATTGAACGTAAATCCTATACCTTAACAACACAAGAATTAAATCAAGCTTTAGAAATTACAACAGACGAAAATACTTCTGAACAAGAGAAGGATATCCTTAGAGGAATTTTAAACTTCGGAAATATATCAGTAAAAGGGGTCATGAAGGCTAGAAGAGATATCGTTGCATTCGAAACCACCATGGATTTTCACGAGTTGATGGATAAAATCAATAAAAATGGTTATTCTAGAGTTCCTATTTATAAAGAAACCATCGATAAAATTGAAGGGATTTTATATATCAAAGACCTATTAAAACACATTGATCAAGATGAAAATTTTGATTGGATTTCGCTGATACATCAGCCCTATTTTGTTCCCGAAAATAAGAAAATTGACGATTTACTGTATGATTTTCAGGAAAAAAGAGTTCACATGGCCATTGTAGTGAACGAATACGGTGAAACGGAAGGATTAGTCACCATGGAAGATATAATTGAAGAAATTGTGGGTGAAATAAATGATGAATTCGATGATGAACAAGCTGATTTTAAGAAAGTAGATGAAAATACCTATTTGTTTGAAGCAAAAACCTCATTAAATGATTTTTCTAGAGTCTTTGATTTAGATGCCTCGTTTTTCGAAAAAGTAAAAGGTGAAAGTGAAACCTTAGGAGGATTAATGATCGAATTATTTTCAAGAATTCCACATGCTGGAGAAGAATTAAATGTAGATCCTTTTAACTTTAAAATCCACTCCGTGGACACAAGAAGAATTAAAAAAGTCAAAGTGACCCTAATAAAATCCACTGAATTAAATTCAGAGAATCTAATTAAAAATTAAATGTTTCAAAAATCTCTTATTCTCATTTTTGTAAGTATTTTTTTGATGGCATGTCCATCAAATCCAGAACCTACTCCTGTTCCTCCCACTCCAGTAGATCCGGAATCTAGTTACAACGAATATGTAGACAAAGGCCTCATTGAAAATGATCAATTAGATGAGGGTTCAGGTTTAATCGCTAGCAGAAAAAATCCAGGCTTTTTTTGGGCTCTCAACGATTCTGGTGACTCCAATCGTTTATTTTATTTCGATTCAAACGGAAAGGGTAAAAAAGAGTTTTTTTTAACCAATGCCTATAACAGGGATTGGGAAGACATGAGCATCACTACGGAAACCGATGGAAGCTCCACGGTGTATGTCGCAGACTTTGGAGATAACAACTCGGCGTATCAATCATACAGCATTTATTGGTTTACGGAACCTACTGTTGCGAGTACCGGACCAACAATCAATACAATTAATCAAGTCAAAAAACTGACCTTTACACTACCAGATGGAATTAGAGACATGGAATGCTTACTTGTGGATCAGGAAACCAAGGATATTTTCATCGTTTCTAAAAGAGAAGATTTGAAAAGATTGTATA
>JACCDS012371478.1_pt1 | contig 20666 bp, 19 predicted proteins | sample 7446441 | NCBI WGS metagenome assembly JACCDS01 (sample SAMN15323445, study PRJNA562643) | freshwater metagenome | isolation source: river surface water | place: USA:Blue River Watershed | collected 2017-08-17
CGATGAAGATGGGCGGCGATGCGGCGCCCGGCTACAGCACCGGCGAGGCCATGGCCGAGATGGAGCGCCTGGCCGGTCAGCTGCCGCCGGGCTTCGGCTACGAATGGACCGGCCAGTCGCGTGAAGAAAAGCTCTCCGGCTCGCAGGCCATGATCCTGCTGGCGTTCTCGATGCTGGCGGTGTTCCTGTGCCTGGCCGCGCTGTACGAAAGCTGGAGCATTCCGGTGGCTGTGCTGCTGGTGGTGCCGCTGGGGGTGCTGGGCTCGCTGTCGGGTGTGTGGCTGCGCGACATGCCCAACGACGTGTACTTCAAGGTGGGCCTGATTACCATCATCGGCCTGTCCGCCAAGAACGCCATCCTGATCATCGAGTTCGCCAAGGACCTGATGGCCGAAGGCCACAGCCTGCTGGCGGCGACGCTGGAGGCCTGTCACCTGCGCTTCCGCCCGATCATCATGACCTCGTTTGCCTTCATCCTCGGCGTGCTGCCGCTGGCGATCGCCAGTGGCGCGGGTTCCGCCAGCCAGCGGGCCATCGGCACGGGCGTGATGGGCGGGATGATCACGGCCACGGTGCTGGCGGTGTTCCTGGTGCCGGTGTTTTTCGTGGTGATTCGCCGCCTGTTCCCGGGCGGACACGAGGTCCATCACAAGAACGGTGTGGAAGCCAAGATCGCAGATCCCGAAACGGCCCGCCTGCTGGCCGAACTGGAGGGCAAGAAGTGAGTCGCCCCAATCCGATGAGCCTGGAGGTGGCTGACGTGCCGACCCCGAACCGTTCCTTCCCTGTCCCCACAGCCGCCGCAGCGGCAGCAGCAGCGCACACCTCAACGGCCCGTGCCGGGCGGTTCTCGGCACGGCGTGCCGCTCGCCTGAGCCTGACGGTTCTGGCCGTGGCCGCCCTGTCCGCCTGCACCAGCCTGGCCCCGAAGTACGAGCGTCCGGTTGACCCCGTGCCGGCCCAGGTGCCGGGGGCCGAGGCCGGCACGCCGGCTTCGCCGATGGCTTGGGGTGACTTCGTTCGCGAAGCCCGCCTGAAGTCGCTGGTGGAGCAGTCGCTGGCGAACAACCGCGACCTGCGCGTGGCGGCGCTCAACGTCCGCAAGTCCGAAGCCCAGCTGGGCGTGACGCGTGCGGACCGCTGGCCCACCGTCAACGGGGTGCTGAGCGGCAGCCGGGCGCCCAACACGCAAGGGGTGCAGACCAACACCTTCCAGGCGGGCGTGCAGATCAGCGCCTGGGAGCTGGACTTTTTCGGTCGCATCGACAGCCTGACGCAGGCGGCGCAAGCCAACCTGCTGGCCACCGAGGCGGGTCGTCGAAGTGCGGAGCTGACGCTGGTGTCCGGCGTGCTGAGCGCCGATCGCACGCTGGCGGCCGACCGCGCCGTGTTGGCCCTGGCTCAGCGCACGCTGGAAGCTCGCCGCACCACGTTGAAGCTGGCGCAACTGCGGTTCGACCGTGGGGCCTCGTCGCTGGTGGAGCTGCAAGGGGTGCAAAGCCTGGCGTCGCAGGCCGAGGCCAGCGTGGCGGCGGCCGAGCGCCAGGTGGCCCAGGACCGCAACGCGCTGGCACTGCTGCTGGGCGTGCCGGTGCCTGATGAGCTGATGCCGCCGGCCATGCCGTTGCCGCCTCAGGTGGTCAGCGCGGAAACCGACCCGGCTTCGACGGCCGCGCTGTTGCGGCGCGCTCAGACGGGCGCGTCGGGTGCATCGGCCGCTGCCGCCAAGGCGACGGCGGAGGCATCCACTTCTGCGGCGCCAGGGGATGAGTTGGCTCAGGTGCCTTCAGCGCTCGACTCCAGCGTGCTGCAGCGCCGTCCGGACGTGCAGCAGGCCGAGCAAAGCCTGGTGGCGGCCAACGCCAACATCGGTGCCGCACGCGCGGCCTTTTTCCCGCGCATCGCGCTGACGACCAGTGCCGGTCTGGTGAGCAACCAGCTCTCCAACCTACTGGAAGCCGGCAGCTTTGCGTGGACGCTGGCACCGCAGGCCGTGATGACGATCTTCGACTACGGGCGCAACCAGGCCAACCTGGAGGTCTCCAAGGTCAACCGCGACATCGCCGTGGCGCAGTACGAGAAGTCGGTGCAGAGCGCGTTCCGCGACACGGCCGATGCGCTGGCGGGCCGCGCGACGTGGCAGCGTCAGCTCGATGCCGCCCAGCAGCAGTGGGTGGCCGCCAGCGACATCGCCCGCCTGACCGAGCTGAAGTACACGCGCGGTGCGGCCAGCGAGCTGGAGCGTCTGGATGCCCAGCGCAGCCTGTTCGCTGCCGAGCAGTCGGTGGTGCAACTGCGTCTGGCCGAGCAGCTCAACCGCGTGGCGGTGTTCAAGGCGCTGGGCGGCTGAGCGCGGCTTTCGCTGGCCCTCTCGGTGGGGCCTCGCCGGGGGCGGGCCTCAGCGAGGTCCGAGGGTCCAGAGCAGCCAGAGGGTGTAGAGCCCGTAAAAGGCGAGCAGGGCGGCGGCCTCGGGTCGACGGATGCGGCCCGGCCCTCGCCGGCCACTGCCCATCCATCCGACCATCAGCGTCAGGCCGACCATCACCGGCCATTCACGGGTGAGCACGGTGGGGTCCAGGTCCGTGGGCTCGATGGCGCCCGCAATCCCCACCACCGCCAAGGTGTTGGACAGTCCTGCTCCGAGCACTTGTCCCAAGGCCAGGTGGCCCTCCCCCTTGCGGGCCGCGGCCACGCAGGTGGCGAGTTCGGGCAGTGACGTGCCGAGGGCCACCACGGTCAGCCCCATCGCCAGATCGCTGATGCCCAGGTCCTGCGCCACGGCCACCGCGCCCCAGGCCAGCAGGCCCGACGCGAGTGTCAGCATGATCCCTCCTGTCCACATCCACAGCAATGCGCGGCGTCGGGGCAGCGTGTGGGCCTGCAGTTCCCGGGCGGTGTCGATGGCCAGCGCGTCGTCGCCGTGGGTCCGGGCCTCGGACAAAGACCAGACCGTGAGCAAGGCAAAGAGAGCCAGCAGTCCCCAGGCCTCTTCGCGGGACAGGGTCAGGTCCCAGGCCAGGGCCGCCGAGAGGGTGATGGCGCCCAGCAGCAGGGGCAGTTCTCTGCGCAGCACCTGGGATTGCACGTGCACGGGCGCGATCAGCGCCGTGACGCCGAGGATCAGCCCCAGGTTGACGATGTTTGAGCCCCAGGCGCCGCCCAGGGCGAGGGACGGATGGCCCAGGCTGGCGGCCCAGGCGGAGACCAGCAGGGCCGGTGCTGACGAGCCGAGTCCCAGGATCACCAGACCCACCCCCAACGGAGGCCACTGCCCGTGGCGAGCCACGGCCGTCGCCCCTTCGATCAGGCGGTCGGTGCTCCAGATCAGCATCGGCAGTCCCATCAGGATGGCGGCCAGGGGCAGGAGGAAGGTCATGAGAGAACAGGCTGTTGAACAATGCGCATTGTCTTTGTGTTGCCATGAACCCTTCCAATCCGTCTCCACGCCCTCCGGCGCCAGCCCCTTCCCGGTCCCGTGACTTCTGGGCCTCGCCTTGGCGCGCCCGCCTGGGATTGACCGTCGTGGCCGTGCTGCTCATGCTGGGCATGCTCTGGCTGTGGCGGCCTTGGCTGCTGATGCCCGGCACGCAACCGCTGGTGATGGAGGGGGGCGATCCCTACCTGCGGGCGCTGATGCGCACGATCTCGGCCAGCGAGTCCAATGTCATGCGGCCCTATCACGTGCTGCAGGGGGGCGCCTACGTGGGCTCCCTCGATCGCCATCCCAACCGCTGCGAGTCCATCGCACGGGGGCCCAACCGTGGCAACTGCTCGACGGCGGCCGGACGTTATCAATTGCTCTACGGCACCTGGTTGGAGTTGGCCTCGCGTCACCACCCGGGGCGTACCGACGATGCCTTGGCGGCCACCGAGCTGAGCTTTGCCCCGGTCCATCAAGACCAGGTGGTCCATGCCTGGTTGCAGGAGCGGCGTTGGGGCGGGCTCTCGGCCCAGTTGCGCGCGGGGGGGATTCAGCCAGTGCTTCGGCGGTTGTCCGGCACCTGGACCAGCCTGGGCTATGGCATCGAGAACAACAGCATGAGCCGTGAGCTGCCCAGGATCTACCAACGCCTGCTTCAGGAGGAGTTGGCCCGCGTGAAGCTTTCGGGCGATTGATCGGCGCGCCAAGTGACGATACTGTCGAACCCTTCCGAGATCCGAAGCCATTCCCATGCGTCTGCTGCTGGTTGAAGATGAACGCGAACTGGCCGCCTGGCTGATCAAGGCCTTGGCGCAGAGCGGTTTTGTGGTCGACTGGATCGACGACGGCCGGTTGGTCACGCGCACCCTGCAGTCCACCGGCTATGACGCGATGGTGCTGGACCTCGGGCTGCCGGGCCTGGACGGTCACGAGGTGCTGGCTGCCGTGCGGGCGCTGGACCTGCGCCTGCCGGTGCTCATCCTCACGGCCCGCGACTCCCTGATGGAGCGGGTCAGCAGCCTGCACGAGGGCGCCGACGACTTCCTGGCCAAGCCCTTCGAGGTGGCCGAGCTGGAGGCCCGGCTCACGGCGCTGGTGCGCCGGGCCCGGGGGTCCGAGCATCCGCGGTTCGCTTGCGGGCCGCTGGCTTACGAGCCGTCGCTGCGCCAGTTTCTGCTCGCCGGGCAGGCGCTGACCCTCACGCCGCGCGAGCAGGCGGTGTTGCGGGTGCTGATCCAGCACACGGGCCAGCCCCTGAGCAAGGCCGAAATCCTGCAGCGGGTGTTTTCCGACGAGCAGGACGTGCAGCCGGAAGCCGCCGAGGTGTTGATCTACCGCTTGCGCAAGCGTTTGGACGGCAGCACCGTGCACATCACGACGCTGCGTGGGTTGGGTTACGTGCTCGAACACCGGCCGTGACCGCCACCGCTTCTCCCTGGCGCAACCTGAGCCTGCGGCGTCTGCTGCTGCTGGTGCTGCTGCCGGGCATGCTGCTGGTCATCGGGGCCGAACTGATGTTGACCTGGCGCACCGCTCAGGACGCCGCGCAGGCTGCCTATGACCGGTCGCTGCTTGGGGCGATGAAGTCCATCGACGCCAACATCACCACGGAAAGTGGCGGGTTGGGCGTCGAGTTGCCCTACCGGATGCTGGAGTTTTTCGAGCTGACGGCCAACGGGCAGGTCTACTTCCGCGTGTCCACCGAAGATGGCCTGGTGCAGATCGGTCACACCGATCTGCCGCCCTTCGATGCCCGTGCGCTGGGCGACAAGCCCGCTTTCACCGATGCGCGTTATTTCGACCAGCCGGTGCGGCTGGGTACGTACGCCCGGCGCCTGAACCCGCCGTTGCCGGGACAGCCGATGGGGCAGCGGGTGGTGATCCAGGTGGCCGAGACGCTGGAGTCGCGGCACGAGTTCTCGCGCTCCATCCTGGCCCAGGCCGTGTTGCGGGACCTCTTGCTCCTGGGCGTGGCTGCGCTGTTGCTGGCGGCCGTGGTGGGCTGGTCGTTGATGCCGCTGGATCGGCTGCGAGCGGACGTCGGCCGTCGATCGGCCGACGACCTCAACGCCATCACCACCGATGGCATTCCCGCCGACGTGCGGCCGCTGGTGGAGGCGATCAACCACCACATCGAGCGCAACCGGCACCTGATGGAGTCGCGTCGCCGGTTTGTCGACGACGCCTCGCACCAGTTGCGTACCCCGTTGACCACGCTGGCCGCCCAGGTCGGCTATGCCTTGCGCGAGCCCGATCCGGTGCGCCAGCGGCAGGCGCTGGAGGCCATCCGGCGACAGCTCGACGATACGGTGCGCCAGACCAACCAGATGCTGGCGCTGGCCCGCACCGACAGCGCCGAGTTCCGCCCGCAGGCCACCGACGTGCCGGCCCTGGCCACCGAGCTGACCCGCGCGTGGTGGGCCACGGCCCGCGACCAGGGCGTCGATCTGGGTCTGGACGTCGAGGAAGGGGCCGATCTGCGCGCCAGCGCCGATCCCGGCCTGCTGCGCGAAGCCTTGGTCAACCTGTTGCACAACGCAGTGCGGTACACGCCTCAGGGCGGGCACGTGACGGTGGGGGTTCACCGGCAAGGGGACCGCGTCGTGCTGAGCGTGGAGGACAACGGTCCCGGCATTCCGCCGGATGAATTGCCCCGGGCCGGCGAACGCTTCTTCCGCGCGCGCAACGTGCAGCAGACCGGCTCCGGCCTGGGGCTGGCCATCGTGCGCTCCATCACCGAGCGTCACGGCGGCCTGCTGTGCATTCGGGCCGGTGCCGACGGCAAGGGCCTGTCGGTGAGCCTGTCCCTGCCCGTGGCGCCCGGTGTCGGGGCGGGTTTCCCCGGGGTCGAAACCGGCCCGGCTGACAGCGCTTTGACAGGGACCGATCGATAGAGTCGTCTCCACCAAAACACCGGGCCGAATCCTTCCGATCCACGGCCCATCCTGGACAGGAGACAGATCATGCGCAAGTCCACCTTCGTGCTCGCTGCCGGCTTGATGGCCGCTGCTTTCGGGGCTCAGGCCAATCCTTTCGAGAAGACCGAGTGCATCGCCCCGGCCAAGCCCGGTGGCGGTTTCGACCTGACCTGCAAGCTGGCCCAGTCCGCCCTGATGAACGCCAAGGTCATCAACGCCCCGATGCGCGTGACCTACATGCCTGGAGGCATTGGCGCCGTGGCCTACAACGCCGTCGTGGCCCAGCGTCCGGCCGAATCGGGCACCCTGGTGGCGTTCTCCGGGGGCTCGCTGCTCAACCTCGCGCAGGGCAAGTTCGGTCGTTACGGCGAGAGCGACGTGCGCTGGCTGGCGGCGGTGGGCGCGGACTACGGCGCGGTGATCGTGGCCGCCGATTCCCCCTACAAGTCGTTGAAAGACGTCTTCGCCGCCGTGAAGGCCGACCCGACCAAGGTGGTGTTCGGCGCGGGTGGCACGGTGGGCAGTCAGGACTGGATGAAGGCGGCCCTCACCGCCAAGGCCGCAGGCATCGATCCCAAGGGCATGCGTTTCGTGGCCTTTGAAGGCGGTGGCGAGGCGCTGACGGCGCTGCAGGGCGGCCACGTCCAGATTTACGCGGGCGACGCGTCCGAAGCGGCCCAGCAGATCAAGGCCGGGGCCAAGATCCGCGTGCTGGCGGTCATGGCCGACAAGCGCCTGCCGGGTGACTTGTCGCAGGTGCCCACGGCCAAGGAGCTGGGCACCGACATCACCTGGCCCATCATCCGGGGCTTCTACATGGGCCCCAAGGTCAGCGACGCCGACTTCAAGGCCTGGACCGACGCTTTCCAGAAGATGATGCTGACCAAGGAGTTCCAGGCCCTGCGTGCCGAGCGCGGTCTGTTTCCCTTCGACATGACGGGTGTGCAGTTCGACGCCTACATCAAGAAGAGCGTGCACGAGTACCGCAAGATGGCCTCGCAGTTCGGCCTGGCCACCAAGCCGGCGCAGTGAAGGCGACCGGCCGCTGATCCCGTTCCCGGCCCTGGCGCCGGGGGACAGAGCCCTGTGCTCCCGTCGCCTGAAGGTGGGGGCTGGGCGCAGCCTTTCCCGTTTTCTGACATTTGGAGTCGATCATGAGCGACCGCACCCTTGGGACGGCGTGTCTGGTCACGGCCGCAGGCATGGCCTGGGCCGCGCAGGACTACGTGGCCCCCATTTCCTACGAACCGGTGGGCCCGCGGGCCTTCCCGCTGCTGCTGGCGGCACTGATGGCCGTGGCCGGCGCCTGGCTGGTGATCAAGCCTTCGTTGTCGGGCGGTGCGTTCACCGGACTGCCTTGGAAGGCGCTGGGCTACACCATGGGGGCGGTCTTGGCCTACGCGGTGTTGTTCGAGCTGGCGGGTTTCACGGTGGCCACCGCCGTCATGGCCGTGCCGGTGGGCATGGCCTTTGGCGGCACCTGGAAGCAGTCGCTGGTGGGCGGCGTGGGCCTGGGCCTGTCGCTGTTCCTGCTCTTCGACCGCGTGCTGGACGTGGTGCTGCCAGCGGGCTGGCTCGCGATCCTGTGGGGAGGCCACTGACATGAGCACGTTTGATCATCTGCTGGCCGGCTTCGGCGTGGCCATGACGCCGATGAACCTGTTCGTGGCCGCGCTGGGCGGCTTCGTGGGCACGGCGGTGGGCATGCTGCCCGGTCTGGGGCCGATCAACGGCGTGGCCATCCTGATGCCGTTGGCCTATGCGCTGCAGTTGCCGCCCGAAACGGCGCTGATCCTGCTGGCGGCCGTCTACCTGGGTTGTGAGTACGGCGGGCGCATCTCGTCCATCCTGCTCAACGTGCCGGGCGACGCGGCGGCCATCATGACCGCCATCGACGGCTATCCCATGGCGCGCAAGGGCATGGGGGGCGTGGCGCTGTCGATCTCGGCGTGGAGCTCGTTCATTGGCTCGATCATCGCTACGGTGGGCATCGTGCTGATCGCGCCGCTGCTGGCCAAGTGGGCGCTGGCCTTCGGTCCGGCCGAGTACTTTGCGCTGATGTGCTTCGCCTTCTGCTGCATCGCCGGCCTGATGGGCGAGGCGCCGATGAAGGCGGTCCTGGCGGCGGTGGTGGGTTTGTCGCTGTCGTGCGTGGGGCTGGACTCCAACTCGGGCGTCTATCGCTTCACGGGCGGCGACATCCACCTCTCCGACGGCATTCCCTTCGTGGTGGTGGTGATCGGCGTGTTCTCGATCAGCGAGCTGCTGTTGATGCTGGAGCAGCACCACAACAGCACGGGCCTGATCCGCGAAACCGGCCGCGCACTGTTCAACTTCAAGGAAGTGGCGCAGACGTGGTGGGGCTCGGTGCGATCGTCGGTGATCGGCTTTTTCATCGGTGTGCTGCCGGGGGCGGGGGCGACCATCGCCAGCGCCGTGACGTACTCGCTGGAAAAGAGCCTGTGCGACAAGGAAGGCACGTTCGGCAAGGGCGACATCCGCGGGGTGGCCGCGCCGGAGGCAGCCAACAACGCCTCGGCGGCGGGCTCCTTCGTGCCGATGCTGACGCTGGGTGTGCCGGGTTCGGGCACGACGGCGGTGATGGTGGGGGCGCTGGCGCTCTACAACATCACGCCGGGTCCGGCCCTGTTCGAGCAGCAGCCGGCGCTGGTGTGGGGCCTGATCGCCTCGCTGTTCATCGGCAACGTGATGCTGCTGGCGATCAACATCCCGATGGTGGGCCTGTTCACCCGCATGTTGCTGATCCCCAACTGGCTGCTGGTGCCCGGCATCCTGGCGGTGAGTGCGGTGGGGGTGTACGCGGTGCACGCCACGACCTTCGACCTGTTGCTGATGACGGTGCTGGGTGCGCTGGGCTGGTGGCTGCGCAAGGCCGGCGTGCCGATGGCGCCGCTGATCCTGGGCTTCGTGCTGGGCGACATGATGGAGCAGAACCTGCGCCGCGCCTTGTCGATCAGCAATGGCGAGGTCTCGATCCTGTGGAGCAGCCCGATCGCGGCCAGCCTGTGGATCTGCGCCTTCCTGATGGTGACCGTGCCGGTGCTGCTGCGCCGCTTCGGCAAGCGTTCGGAGCCCGCTGCGGAAGTGGCGGCCTGATGGCAGACCGGGGCACACAAGGCCCCGGCTTCCGGGCCGACCGAGATCCGGTCGGCCCTTTTTTTGTGGGTCGGTGTGTGAAAGGCGGAGCTCATGAATCGTGTGCCGGACCTTTCCGGGCGGGGGCTGTGGCAGCGGCTGGGCCGGTGGGTGAACTCGGGCTTGCTGGCGGGTGCGGCGGGGGGCGCTCTGGCCCAGGTCATGGGCTGGCCCCTGCCGTGGATGATGGGCACCATGGTCGGTCTGCTGGCGTGGCGGCTGGCCACGGGGCGGGGTCACTGTCCGCCGTATGGGCGCGAGCTGGGTCAACTGTTGGTGGGGTTGGCGCTCGCCCTGCATTTCACGCCCGAGGTGGCGCGCATGGCGCTGGATCATGCGGGCCCGTTGCTGGCGTCGTGTGCGGCGGCTTTGCTGTTGTCGGGCGTGGGCGCCACGATCCTGCAGCGCTGGGGCCGCTGTGACCGGGTGACGGCCTGGTTGTGCAGCATTCCCGGGGGTGCGGCCGAGATGGCCCAGATCGCCGAGCAGTCCGGTGCGCGTGTGGACCGTGTGGCGGCGGCCCAGGCGCTCCGGGTCTGTCTGGTGGTGGTGCTGGTGCCGTCGCTGTTGCAGGCGTGGCTGTCCTGGCAAGGGGGGGGCTCAGCGGCAGCGGCCGTGTCTTCCGGCGCACCGGTGGCAGGCCGCCTGGTGGCGCCGGTGCCGACACCTTGGCTGCCGGTGCTGCTGGCTGGGGCCGCGGCTGTGGCTTGGCTGTGGCAGCGCTGCAAGGGGCCGACGGCGTGGTTCCTCGGACCGCTCATCGTGATGGGGGCGTTCACGGCGGCCGGGTGGGTACCGCATGGCAACCTGCCCCGGACGTGGGTGCTGTTGGGCCAGTTCCTGCTGGGCATGGCGCTCGGATCGCGGCTGGACCGGCGGTTTGTCCTGGAGTCACCCCGCTTCCTGATGTTGGTGCTGGTGTCGGTGGGCGTACTGCTGGCGCTGACGGCGGGCGTGGCCCTGTTGCTGTCGGTCTGGAGCGGGTTGCCGCCGGTGGACCTGTTGCTGGCTTCGGCTCCGGGGGGCATGGCCGAAATGTGTGCCACGGCCGAGGCGCTCGGACTGGGTTTGGGGGTGGCGTTCGTGACCGCCAGCCACGTGATGCGGTTGGTCATCGTGCTGACGGTGGCCGGGGTGATCCGGCACCGTCGGCAGACAAGGGTCGGCGGCCCCCGCTGAGATCGGCGCCTGATGCGCCGGTCTCAGCGCAACACGTCAAGCGGGAAGCGCCGTCCGGCGTGATGGTCTTCCACGCACCGCAACAGCACCGGGCTGCGGTGGCGGTCGCGGCTGGCGCGGATGTCCTCGATCGTCATCCACAGCGTGCGCACGATGCCCTCGTCCAGCGTGCGGCCGGGCACTTCCTCACCCACCGTGCCGGTGAAGGCGAAACGCAGCCAGGTGATCGCCGTGGGATCCCCCTCCGGCGGGGGCACGAGGTAGATGCCGACCAGTTCGGTCGGGTGGAAGTCGCGCAGGGTCTCTTCGCGGGTTTCGCGAATCACCCCATCGACGATGGATTCGCCCGGGTCGAGGTGGCCGGCCGGGTTGTTGAGCTTCAGACCGTCGGGCGTGTTTTCCTCGACGAGCAGGTAGCGTCCGTCCCGCTCCACGAGGGCGGCGACGGTGGTGTTGGGTTTCCAGCGGAGCAGGGGGGTCATGGCGAACTCGGGGCCGCGTCAGGGGTGATTGAAGGGGTTTCGGGGAGGGATCCGCACGAGGCGGGGCGCTTTGATAGTCTGGCACGATGAACCCCACCATCGATTTCGACCGCATTCCCCGCCACGCGCTGCCCGACCTGCTGCGCCGCATGCCCAAGGCCGAGCTGCACCTGCACATCGAGGGCTCGCTGGAGCCGGAACTGATCTTCCGGCTGGCGCAGCGCAACGGCGTGACGCTGCCTTACGCCGATGTCGAGGCCCTGCGGGCGGCCTACGCCTTCACCGATCTGCAGAGCTTTCTCGACATCTACTACGCCGGTGCGAGCGTGCTGCTCACCGCCGACGACTTTTTCGAGATGGCCTGGGCCTACTTGCAGCGTGCGGCCGCCGATCACGTCGTGCATGCTGAACTCTTCTTTGACCCCCAGACCCACACCGCACGCGGTGTGCCGATGGCCACGGTCATCGAGGGATTGGACCGGGCGGTGCAACGGGCGCCGGCCGAGCTGGGCGTGAGCGCCTCGCTGATCCTGTGTTTTCTGCGTCACCTGTCGGAAACGGATGCCGAACGCACGCTCGACGAGGCGCTGCCGTTTCGCGACCGCTTCATCGGCGTGGGGCTGGACAGCTCCGAAGTGGGACATCCGCCTGAGAAGTTCTCGCGGGTGTTCGCCCGTTGTCGGGACCTGGGACTGCGCATCGTCGCCCATGCCGGGGAAGAGGGCCCGCCAGCGTACATCGAGAGCGCGCTGGATGTGCTCCAGGCCGAGCGCATCGACCACGGCGTGCGGTGTCTGGAAGATGCGGCGCTGGTGGCCCGGCTGGCGGCGTCGCGCACCCCGTTGACCGTCTGCCCGCTGTCGAACCTCAAGCTGTGCGTCGTGCCGACCCTGTCGGCGCACCACCTGCCGGCGCTGCTGGACGCAGGCCTGTGTGCCACCGTCAACAGCGACGATCCGGCCTATTTCGGTGGATATGTGAACCAGAACTTCGTCGAGACGTTCGAGGCCCTGCCGTCATTGGGGGCAAAGCAGGCCTGGCAGCTGGCGGCCAACAGTTTCGAGGCGAGTTTCGTGACCGAGGCGCAAAAGGCCCTCTGGCGGGCGAAGCTGGACGACGTGTTCACGGCCGCCGGGAACGCGTGAGCGCAGACCGACAAAACCCCCGGATTTGCTCAAACGAGCTTTGCTTTCCGTCAAGACGATGACACAATCGCGCCCGCGTTTTGCGCTTCATCAAACTGAGAGTGGATCGATCATGAGCATTGGGCTTGCATCCGTCGTGGGTCTTGTGGCTGGCGCCACGGCCTCGGGTTTTGTCTACATCGGCGCGTCCGAGATCTCCGGCTCTCCTGCTGTGGGCATCGTGGTGGCGGCCATCGCGACCGTGGCTCAGATCCTGGTGGTGCGCACCGTCAAGCGCCTGATGGAGTCCGACGCCGCGGCGGCGGCCGGTGCGCGTGGGGCGGTGGCCAACGGCTGATCGGTTCTTCTCGTGGGGCACCAGCCCCGATCGGGAACACAAAGGCTGCCTGAGGGCGGCCTTTGTCGTTTGTGCGAGGCCGGGTTTCAGGACTTTTCGGCGGACTCCGGCGCGTGGACCTGCTGGCGCATGCGCGATTGCGGCTGGTGGCCGACGCCTCGCGTCAGGGGGGGGCTGCTCTGACGTTTTCGTCCGATCCTTGTTAGAGTGGGCTCCGACCGAACCGCACTCCGCACTCGCCATGGGACATCCCGCCCGTCTGAACCGCATGACCGCCGAAACCTTCCTTCAATGGGAGGTCGATCAGGTGGAGCGTCACGAATTGCTGGACGGAGAGCCGTACGCCATGGCCGGCGCCGAGGACCGCCACGTCACCGTCAGCCTCAATCTGGCGATGTCCCTACGCCAGCACCTGCGTGGCTCCCCTTGCCGCACCTACATGTCGGACATGAAGGTGCAGTCGGCGCAGGATGCGACGTTCTTTTATCCGGACGTGTTGGTCACCTGCAGCGAAGCGGACCGGCTCCACCCACTCATCAAGCGTGAGCCGGTCTTCATTGCGGAAGTGTTGTCGCCGAGCACGGCCGCCTACGACCGTGGGGCCAAGTTCGCTCACTACCGGCGCTTGCTGACGCTGAAGGAAGTGGCGTTCATCGACCTGGACCGCCGCATCGTCGATGTGTATCGGCGCGGGCCGGACGATTTGTGGGTGTTGCACCCCTTTGAAGCCGGTGAAGCGGTGGCGCTGTCCAGTCTTGATCTGACGGTGCCGGCTGAAGTCTTGTTCGCAGAACTGGAAGAGCCGCCCGCGCCGATCACCGACTGATCGGCTACGCTCGGGCCATGCCCACCCTGGATTCCCTGACCGTGGCGGAAGATGTTTCCGCCCTTGCCGCCGCCTCGTCCGTCGTGCCTGTCGGTCCTTCGACGCCGACCGACGTGGCCATCGAAGCGCCCCGTCGCGGAACGCCCGCCAACCCCCAGAAGTTCGCCGTCGAGAATCGTCCCAGCACCATCGACGGCATGGGGGCCTTCGCCGCCGAACCCATTCCGGCCTACAAGAAGATCGGTGAGATCCGCGGCGAGTCGATCAGCATTCGCGAAGCCAACAAGCGGGTGCGTGGCCAGCAGCGCATCATGATGATCGAGGTGTCGGACAAGAAGGCCATCGACGCCTCGGCCTCCACCGATCCGCTGCGCTATACCAACCATTCCTGCCAGCCCAACGTGGCGCTGCGCATCCGGGCCGGCCGGGTCGAGATCTACGCCATGCGCGCCATCGCCGTGGGCGAGGAACTGACGGCCGACTACGGCGAGACCCACCACGGGGGCAAGCTGCCCTGCCAGTGCGGGGCGCCCAACTGTCGTGGGGCGCTGTAGATCTCAAGAAAAAGCCGTTTTCCCTATTCGTGCCGCAGTGCCTCGATCGGATCCAACCGCGCCGCCCGCCTTGCCGGGAAGTAGCCGAACACCACCCCGATGGCGGCCGAGAACACGAAGGCCAGCACGTTGATGCCGACCATGAACTCGAAGCCCACGCCCATGAGCATCGAGATGCCGATGGATGCGGCGGTGGCCAGCGCGATGCCCACCAGCCCGCCCAGCGCCGACAGCGCCACGGCTTCGATCAGGAACTGCATCAGGACCTCGCGCTCCAGGGCGCCGATGGCCAGGCGGATGCCGATCTCGCGGGTGCGTTCGGTCACGCTCACCAGCATGATGTTCATGATGCCGATGCCGCCCACCAGCAGGCTCACGGCGGCCACGGCGCCCAGCAGCGAGGTCATCAACTGCGTGGTGCCTGAGAGGGTTTCGGCGATCTGCTTGGTGTCGAGCACGTTGAAGTTGTCGTCGTCGGCTTCGGCCAGCTTGCGGCGTTCGCGCAGCAACTGACGGATCTGACCGATGACGGCGGTGTTGTCCACCCCGTCCTGCAGCGAAATGAGCAGCGTGTTGACCGTGGTCTTGCCGGTCACGCGGCGCAGCGCGGTGTTCAGCGGAATCAGGATGGTGTCGTCCTGGTCCATGCCCATGGCGGCCTGGCCCTTGGAGCCCAGCGTGCCGATCACCTCGCACGAAAAGGCCTTGACGCGGACCTGCCGACCCAGCACGTCGGTGCCGGCGCCGAACAGCTCACGTTGCACGGTGGCACCCAGGATGCACACCGGCGCACCGGCCTTCAGCTCCTCGTTGGAGAACGGGCGTCCCGAGGCCAGGGTCCAGTTGTTGGTGCGGAAGTAGTCGTTGGTGCTGCCGGTGATGAGGGTCGACCAGTTCTTGCCGTCGGCGATGACGGTGACGGAGCCTCTCACTTCCGGGGCCACGGCGGCGATGCCGCCGATTTCGCTGTAGATCGCGTCGAGGTCCGAGGTCTGGAAGGCCGGGGCCCCGGCCGTGTCGCGGCCGGGACCGAGGCGCTGGCCCGGTCGCACCTGCAGCAGGTTGCTGCCCAGGCTGGAGATCTGTTCCTTGACCGCACGCGTGGCGCCGTTGCCCACAGTCACCATCGTCACCACGGCCGCCACGCCGATGACGATGCCCAGGATGGTGAGGAAGGAGCGCAGCAGGTTGCGGCGGATCTCGCGCAGGGCCAGCAGCAGGGTGTTCCACAGCATGGTCAGGCTCCCGAGGACGGGGCCACCGTCGGATCGCCGTGCATCTCGTCGCGCTCGACCACCCCATCCTTGAAGTGCACGACACGCCGGGCGTAGTTGGCCATGTCCGGTTCGTGGGTGACCATCAGCACGGTGATGCCGTGGTCGCGGTTGAGGGCGGCCAGCAGTTCCATGATCTCGTGGCTGCGTGCGGAGTCGAGGTTGCCGGTGGGTTCGTCGGCCAACAGCACCTGTGGCTGGGTGACGATGGCCCGTGCGATGGCCACGCGCTGCTGCTGTCCGCCGGAGAGTTCGGCGGGGGTGTGGTCTTCCCAGCCGTCCAGGCCCACCTGCCGCAGCGCGGCTTGGGCGGCGCGGTGGCGGTCGGCGGCTGGTTCGCCACGGTAGAGCAGCGGCAGTTCCACGTTTTCCAGCGCCGAGGTCCGGGCCAGCAGGTTGAAGCCCTGGAACACGAAGCCGAGAAAGTGCCGGCGCAATTGCGCCCGCTCATCCCGGCTGAGGTTCTGCACCTCCACGCCTTGGAATCGGTAGCTGCCGGTGGTGGGCACGTCCAGGCAGCCCAGCATGTTCATGACCGTGGACTTGCCTGAGCCGCTGGGGCCCATGACCGCCACGAACTCGCCGGCGTGGATGTCGAGGTCCACGCCCTTGAGGGCCTGGAAGGCGGCCTGTCCTTGCCCGAAGGTCTTGGTGATGCCGCGCAGGCGGATCAGCGGTTCGGGAGCGCAAGGGGCCGCACCGGGCGCGAGGTTCATGGACGCGCTCCGCTGGACTGCTCAACGATGACGGCCAGGCCTTCGCGCAGGCCTTCGCCCTGGACCTCGGTGACGCGCCCATCGCTGAGACCCGTCTGCACTGACAGCGCCTTGGGCTGGTTCTGTTCCAGCACCCAGATCTGCTTGATGCCGCCCTTGCTCGTGCCGGCCTGCTTGCGGTTCTGGCTCATGCCCGGCGGTCGCGGCATCAGCTTCGACAGGAGGCCGCTGCTGCCTGAACCGCTGTTGCTGCCGCTTCCCGGCGTGGTGCCGGAACTGCCCGGGCCCGGCGTCCCGGCGGTGCCCGGCGAGGCGCCTCCGCTGGCGTCGCCGCTGGCCACCGATGGCGTGAACCGCAAGGCCCGATTGGGCACCAGCAGCACGGCTTTGCGTTCGGTCGCGGAGATGGTGGCGGTGGCGGTCATGCCTGGGCGCAGGCTCAGGTCCTCATTGGCGACGTCCATCAGTGTGGTGTAGGTGACGACGTTGTCCGTGGTGGTGGAGCCATAGGCCACGCGGGTGATGGTGGCGGGGAAGTTGCGGCCCGGCCAGGCGCTGACGGTGAAGCGCGAGGCCTGACCCACCGCCACCTGGCCCACGTCGGCTTCGTCGACGTTGACGGACAACTGCAGGTGGCGAAGGTCTTCGGCGATGGTGAACAGCGTGACGGCCTGCAGGGAGGCGGCCACCGCCACGCCCGGATCCACGGCCCGGGTGAGGATGACCCCGTCGATGGGCGAGCGGATCGAGGCCTTGGCCAGATTGGTCTCGTTGGTGCTGAGTGTGGCCTGGGCGCTGGCCACGCTGGCGCGGGCGCTGGTTTCGGCGGCCTGGGCCTTGGCCAGCGCGGCACGGGCCGAATCCATCTCGGTCGCCGCCGGCACCTTGCCGCCCGACAGGCGGAACACCTCTTCCAGCCGTTGCAGCGAGGCCTGGGCTTCCTTCACGGCGGCCACGGCTTCGAGCACGGAGGCTTGTGCCGAGGCCCGGGTGGCCCGTGCGATGGCAATCTGGTCCTGAAGCTTGGCGGTGTCGAGTTCCACCAGCACCTGGCCTTTTTTGACCGGATCGTTCACGTCGACCTGCACCCGCGCCACCGTACCCGAAAGTTCACTGCCCAGGCTGACCGTGCGCGTGGGCTGCAGCTTGCCGTTGGCGGTTACGCTCAGGTGCAGATCGCCCTTGGCGAGGGGCTCGGTCACGTAGCGCGGGGCGGCACGTGCGGTGGCCTGTCCCTGCCACCACCACAGGCCGGCGCCGGTGGCCAGGGCCACGGCGGCCAGGATCCACGGCGCCTTGCGGCGCCACCAGGGGGGGGAGGCGGTGTGGCCGAGCAGTTGTTCGAGGGACTTGGCGGAGGTGTCGGGCATGGTGTGCGGAAGCGGGTGGCGCAAGCGAGGGGCGTCAGGCCGGCGTGCCGGTGACGCCGCCCCCCAGGGCCTTGTATAGACGGATGCGGTACAGCGCGACGTTGGTGCGGGCGGCCGAGAGGCTGCTCTGGGCCGACAGGGCACTGCGCTGTGTTTCGAGCAGCGTGCTGAAATCGATCAGGCCCGCCTGGTAGCGGTGCCGGGCCAGCAGCAGGGCGTTGCGGGCGGCCTCGTCGGCTTGCTCCAGGGCGGCGGTCTGGCGCTGGGTGGTCCCCAGCAGGGCCAGGGCATCTTCGACATCCTGAAGGGCCGTGAGCAGGGCGCTGCGGTAAGCCTGCCGCACCTGCTCCTGCACGGCGGCCTGGGCCTCGATCTGGCCCTGGCGGCTGCCGCCGTCCCACAGCGGCCAGTCGACGGCGGCCGCCACAGCCCGGGCCAGAGCACCGGCGCCATTCAGACCGCCCAGGGTGGCCGCTTGCAGTGCCAGGCTGCCGGTCACGCTGAAAGAAGGCAGGCGGCGGGCCTGCTGCGCGGTCAGGCGCTCGCCTTCGGCACGCAGCCGGGCCTCGGCTGCGCGCACGTCGGGACGTCGGCGCAGCACGTCCGCCGGCACGTCTACGGGCCATTCACCCACGGTCTGGGGAATGCGGTCGCCATCGCCCAGTCGTTCATCGAGTGCCGCCGGGGGACGTCCCAGCAGGATGGCCAACTGGTGCGCGGTCTGGGCCAGGGACGCCTGCTGCGTCTCCACGCTGGCGGCCAACTGCTGCACGCTCACCCGTGCCTGTTCGGCATCGAGGCTGCTGGCGAGGCCGGCGCGCACGCGCCAGCCCACGAGGGTTTCCGTCTCGCGTTGGGCGGCCAGGTTGTCGCGGGCGATGCGCAGGGCCTGACGGGTTCCGCGCCATTGCACATAGGCCTGGCCCACCTCGGCGGCCAGCGCCATCTGCACATTGGCCAGATCGGCCCGACTGGCGAGTTCATCGGCGTCGCGACCCCGCGACGTGGCGGCGAGGGCCCCGAAGACGTCGGGCTCCCAACTGGCGTCGAGTCCCGCGCGCCAGGTGGTGCTGTCGATCTGCTGCTGTCGGGTGCGTGTGACGCTGGCTCCGGTGCCCAGCTGCGGCGACTGGGCGGCACCCGCCTGGACACGCAGCGCACGGGCCTGGGCCCAGACCGCGCGGGCTTTCAGGAGGTCCGGGTTGGCGGACAGCGCGGCGTCGATGAACTCACCCATCAGCGGATCATCGAACTGTTGCCACCACGGGGTCCGCGGTGCCGGTTCGGCGGCTTGTGGGGTGGCGGGACCGGAGGGCTTCGTCGAAGGGTCGGACCAGCGGTCCGGCACCGGCACGTCGGGGTCGGTGGAGGGCGCCGGGCCCACGCTGGCGCAGCCTCCCAGCGCCACCAGCAGCGACGCCGCGACAACGAGGCTCAGGTGCCGGACGCCCGGGCGCCGTTGGTGGGAGGGCAGGTCGGCGTCATGCAGGGACCGGGTCGGTGCGGCCCCCTGGGAACAAGCGGATGCGGCAGGGGTCACGGGCAGGGATCGATTCGCGTCTCGGGGCGAGACCCGTCTTTGTACCGATTCTGCCGGTGCGGTTCGTGAGCTGTTTGTAAAGTTGATTGATGACGGTCATGCCGCCAGGACCAACTGCCCCCGTCCCGAGCGCTTCGCCTCGTACAGGGCGGCATCCGCGCGGTTGAGCAGCTGGTCGAGATCGGGGTCGTCCGGCCGGAAGGCGGCCAGCCCTGCGCTGTAGTTCAGGGCCAGGCCCAGCTCGCGGCGGGAGGTGTCCAGCAGGGCGTGCCGCAGGCGCTGATCGAGCGTGATGGCGGCATCCTCGCGGGTGTGCGTCAGCACGACACAGAACTCCTCGCCGCCATAGCGGGCCGCCAGGTCGCCACTGCGCAGTTGCTGGGAGAGCGTGCGCGCGACGAGCCTCAGTGCCTCGTCACCCTTGGCGTGGCCGTGCTGGTCATTGACCGACTTGAAGCCGTCCAGGTCGATCATCAGCACGATCAGGGGATGTCCATAGCGCCGGGCATCGGCCATCAGCCCATTGGATCGCTCCATCCAGGCGCGGCGGTTGAGCAAGCCGGTGAGGCTGTCGGTCACGGCCAGTGAGCGCAGCCGCTGTTCGGTCTCGTCGCGAAACGCCATGAGAACCCCGAACGACACCATCAGCAGAGAGAGGTGGTTGCCCAACGCACCGATCACCTCCAGCTCGGCAGAGGGACTGGCGAGCGCAGGCTCGCCCAGCGCCAATGCCAGGCTGTCCAGGCCACGGGCGGCGTGAATCCCCACCTGAATCAGCAGGGCCACCCCCAGCACCCCGCGCCAGCGGGCGCCACCCTGGGCGTGCGGGCGGGCCAGTTCGTACAGCAGGACCAGCAACTGCGCCACCAGCAGTCCGCTGGTCAGCACAAGGCGCGAGGTCGGCCAGGGCGATGCCAACAGGTGGGTCACCGGAACGGCCACGGCCAGCACCGACATCCAGGGTGAAGCGCCCTCGGCGCCCGACCAATGCCGCACCGCCAGCCAGAGCGACCAGATGCTGGCCGACATGCCCGCCAGGCTCAGCACGGACAGGGCCGTGCCGATCCATCCGTCTCCGCTGGAGCGGGCTGCCAGCAGGCTCAGCCAGCTCAGGGCGTAGAGGATCACCGACGCTTGGGACATCCGCACCGCGTGCCCCGACTGCTGCTGGAGCAGGTACGGCAGCACGAGCGCGGCGCAGATCAGGTTGCCGGTGAAAACCACCTGAAGGGTGGGAAGGTCCAGATTCATTCTCGAGGTCGACGGCGATGGGCCGTCTCGTGTCGCTGAATGTAACGTGGGGGCGGAAGGCTTCCAAGCTCAAACTGAAAAGGGGCCGGGCGGGCCACCCGAACCAAGGCGCCCTGACACTGCGGTGCCTTTCACTGGAACGCCACCTCCGCAAAACTGCGCAGCTTGCGGCTGTGGAGCTGGTCCAGCCGGTGGCCGCGCAGGATGTCGAGCGCGCGCATGCCGATGCGCAGGTGCTGGTCCACGCGTTCGCGGTAGAAGTGGTTGGCCATGCCGGGCAGCTTGATCTCGCCGTGCAGCGGTTTGTCGCTCACGCACAGCAGGGTGCCGTAGGGCACGCGAAAGCGAAAGCCGTTGGCGGCAATCGTGGCGCTTTCCATGTCGAGCGCCACGGCGCGGCTCTGGCTGAAGCGCTGCTCGGGACCCGGGTGCGGCAGCAGCTCCCAGTTGCGGTTGTCGGTGGAGGCCACGGTGCCGGTGCGCAGGATCTTCTTCAG
>JACCDS011670661.1_pt1 | contig 20664 bp, 17 predicted proteins | sample 7446441 | NCBI WGS metagenome assembly JACCDS01 (sample SAMN15323445, study PRJNA562643) | freshwater metagenome | isolation source: river surface water | place: USA:Blue River Watershed | collected 2017-08-17
GCTGCTATGGCTAGCGCGCCGGGATCCCATCGCGTGGTCGTGATCGGCGCCGGCATTGCCGGACTGGTCGCCGCGCTGCAGCTCGCGCAGCGCGGGCTGCAGGTGACTTTGCTGGAAGCGGCCGAGGCCCCGGGGGGCAAGATGCGCCAGCCCATCGTCGACGGCGCCGCGATTGACAGCGGCCCGACGGTATTCACGATGCGCTGGGTATTCGAACAAATCTATGCATCGGCTGGCGCATCGCTGGACGATGAGCTGGACACCACGCCGCTGCCAGTGCTCGCCCGCCATGCCTGGGGGCCGAATGAGCGCATGGACCTGTTCGCCGATCCCGCGCTGTCGCGCGACTCGATCGCGCGCTTCGCCGGTCCGGCCGAGGCTGCGCGCTTCGTGCAGTTCTGTCAGCAGGCGCGCGCGGTATATGACGCGCTGGAAGGGCCGTTCATCCGTTCGCAGTCGCCGACGCTGGCCAGCATGGCCGGCGACCTCGGGCTGCGCGGGCTCGCGGTACTGGCCTCGCTCGGCCCGATGAGCAATCTGTGGGATGCGCTGCGCGAACATTTTCATGACGCCAGAATGCAGCAGTTGTTTGCACGTTACGCGACCTATTGCGGCTCCTCGCCGTGGCGCGCGCCGGCGACGCTGATGCTGGTCACGCAGGTCGAGCTGGACGGCGTGTGGTCAGTCAAAGGCGGCATGCACGCGCTGGCGCAGTCGATCGCCGGTCTTGCGGCCCGCAGCGGCGTCACGCTGCGCTATGGCGCGCAGGTTGCCGCGATCGGCATCCGTGGCGGACGCGCGGACAGCGTCACGCTGCAGAGCGGCGAATGCATCGCCGCCGACAGCATCGTCTTTAATGGCGACATATCGGCGCTGGGGCAGCAGCTGCTGGGCGGCGCGGTGGCGGGCGCGGTGCGGCCGCTGCCGGCCTCGAAGCGTTCGCTGTCGGCGCTGACCTGGAGCGTGCACGCCGAGACCGACGGTTTTCCTCTCGACCGCCACAATGTTTTTTTTCAGCCGGATTACCGCAGCGAGTTCGAAGACATCTTCGCGCGCGGCCGCCTGCCGGCCACGCCCACCGTGTATGTGTGCGCACAGGACCGTGGACTTCCGGACGCGCCGGTGCCGGCGCGCGACCGGCTGCTGGTGCTGGTCAATGCGCCGGCTGAAGGCGACCGAACCCTTACCGAATCGGAGATCGACGAATGCGAGACCCATTCCTTTTCCCTGCTGGCCCGCTACGGCCTGAAAGTCAGCCGCACGTCGCAGAACATGATGCGCACCGCGCCATCGGATTTCAGTCGGATGTTTCCGGGCAGCGCGGGTGCGCTGTACGGGATGGCAACGCATGGATGGATGTCGGCGTTCGCGCGGCAGGGGGCGCAGAGCCGGATACCGGGCCTGTACCTCGCCGGGGGCAGCGTCCACCCGGGGCCGGGAGTGCCGATGGCGGCGATGTCCGGCATGCTGGCGGCCGCGACGCTGATGGAGCGCCTCGATTCGACCAGCCGCTCACGCCGGGTGCGTATCTCTGGTGGTATGTCGACGCGCTGTCCGACTGCGGCAATTTCGGACTGAGCATCATCGCCTTTGTCGGCAGCGTGTTCTCGCCGTATTACCGCAGCGCGCAGGCGCGCGGTCTGGGCGATCCGGCCAATCACTGCGCGCTGAATGTCGCACTGTACGGCGGCAAGCGCCGCTGGACCATGACCGAGCGCAGCCGCAACAGCATCGAACGCGATGCCACGCATTTCACGATAGGCCCGAGCCAGCTGCGCTGGAACGGCGACTGGCTGGAGATTGATATCCGCGAATTCGGCATGCCGCTGCCGTGGCCGGTGCGAGGCAAGGTGCGCGTGCATCCGGGCAGCCTGTCACGCTTTGTCACGCCGCTGGACGCCGAAGGCCGCCATCGCTGGGGTCCGATTGCGCCCTGTGCGCGGGTCGAGGTCGAGCTGGACAGTCCGGCGCAGCGCTGGTCGGGGCATGGTTATCTTGATTCGAACGAGGGCGACGAGCCGATAGACCGGCCGTTCCGTGAATGGGACTGGTCGCGCGCCACACTGCCCGACGGCTCGACCGCGGTGATCTATGACGTGCAGCCGAAGCAGGGGGATGATCGCGTGATAGCGCAGCGATTTTTTCCGGACGGACGCATCGAGGCATTCGCGCCGCCGGCGCGACAGACGATGCCGCTGACCGCCTGGCGAATTCCGCGCCGCATGCGCAGCGATGCCGGGGTGCCGGTACAGGTGATCGACCAGCTGGAGGACACGCCCTTTTATCAGCGTTCGGTACTGGCTAGCGGCTTGTTCGGACAGCGCGTGATCAGCGTGCATGAGACGCTGAATGTGCCGAGGCTGGTGTCGCCGATAGTGCAGAAGATGTTGCCGTTTCGGATGCCGCGGGTGGGCTCTTAATGCCGCCCCTGCGGCATTGATAATCTTTCGAACAAATCGATGAGCCACTCGCAACGCTCGTCGAAGTTGCGCTTCGACGAGCTGCGCACGGTCCGCGCCGACTGCACGCAGGCATCGGCCAGAAACGCAATCGCCGGCAGCGGTACGCCATCGTCGCATTTCAGCGGCACTTGAGCGCGCAGTTTCGCCAGACACAGCAGGGTCAGCTTGCGCGCGCTGCCGACGACGGCGCGGCGGTTCACTGAATCCATCATGTTGGCGCTGATCACGTTACCGATGTCGGCATAGATGGTCGCGGCCGCGAGTATCGCGCCACGGCAGTCGCGCGGCAGCGCGGCGACGCCGGTCGAGCCTTGCCGGTACAGGCGTGCCGCCTCGGTCAGCAGGCGTGCAATCACCCGTGCCAGCGCGTCGCTGTAGACCGGTGCGCGCAGCCATGCGTCGGGGTCGAGGCCTTCCTCGCGCATCCATGCGCGCGGCAGGTACAGGCGTCCGTTGCGCGCATCTTCGCCGACATCGCGCGCGATATTGGTCAATTGCATGGCATTGCCGAGTTCGCAGGCGCGGGCCAGCGCGTGACGGTCGGTTACGCCCATCACCATCGCCATCATCGCGCCGACGCTGCCGGCCACGCGTGCGCAGTACTGCTGCAAGTCGTCGATGGTGTCGTAAATGCGGCCCTGCGCATCCCACGCGAAGCCCTCGATCAGCGCTGCGGGCAGCGCGCGCGGAAATCCGTAGCGGTGTACCACCATGGCCATCGCGCGGTCTTCGATGATCTCGCCAGGCTCGCCCGCATAGATCGCATCGAGCCGCTGCCGCAGCCAGTCGACTGCGCGCGCTTCGTCATGATCTTCAGCCGAATCGACTGCGTCATCGGCGACGCGGCAGAATGCATACAGCGCAACCGCCGGTATCCTGACGCGTTCGGGCAGCAGTCCGCTGGCGGCGAAGAAGGACTTCGAGCCGCCGCGCATCAGCTCCTCGCACGCGGCGAGGTCAATGAACTTGGGCGCGTCAGGCATCCGGTACCACCGAGGCCATGGCTCTGGCCGACATCAGCACGCCCGGCACGCCGGCGCCCGGGTGCGTGCTGGCGCCGACCATGTACAGGTTGCGCACATCTTCGCTGCGGTTGTGCGGACGGAACCACGCGCTCTGCAGCAGCACCGGCTCCATGCCGAAGGCTGCGCCCTTGTGCGACCACAGCCGGTCCTGGAAATCCTGCGGCGTCATCAGTTTGCTGGTGACGATGTGCTCGCCGAGTCCGGGCAGCACGGTCGCTTCGAGATGGCGCTGCAGACGCTGACGGTAGGCGTCGGCCTCGGCATGCCAGTCGGTGCCGCTGTCGAGATGCGGCACCGGGGCCAGCACATAGAACGCATCGCCACCGGCCGGCGCGACCGACGGATCGGTGGCGCTGGGGCGGTGCAGGTAGAGGCTGAAATCATCGGCCAGATGGTGGCGCTTGAACATGTCGTCGAGCAGGCCCTTGTAGCGCGGCCCGAGCATGATCATGTGATGCGGCACTTCTTCCCAGCGCCGGTCGGTGCCGAAATACCAGACGAACAGGCTCATCGAATATTTGCGGCTGTCGATCTTGCGGTCGGTCCAAGTGCTGCGCCATTTGGCGTCGATCAGGTTGCGGTAGGTCCACGCGGCGTCGCCGTTCGATACCACGAGGTCGGCGCTGATCTGTTCGCCGCTGGCCAGCGTGACGCCGGTGGCGCAACCGTCGATGACGTCGATGCGGGTCACCGGCGAATTCAGGCGAACGTTCACGCCGCGCTCGGCGAGCAGCTTCACCATACCCCGGATCAGCGCACCGGTGCCGCCCATGGCCCAGTGCACGCCCCAGCGGCGCTCCAGCGTATTGATCAGGCTGTAGACGCGCGTCACCGAGAACGGGTTGCCGCCGATGAGCAGCGGATGGAAGCTGAAAACCATGCGCAGTTTGGGGTCGCGCAGGTAGCTCGCCACCATGGAATACAGCGACTGCCAGGCTTTCATGCGCAGCATGCTCGGCATGGCCGCCAGCAGATCGGAAAAACTGTCGAAGGCCTTGTGGCCGAGTTCTTCAAAGCCGAGCCGGCAGGCCTGGTCGGCGGCGGCGACGAAGCGTTCGTAGCCGGGCAGGTCGTCGGGATTGAAGCGGGCGATCTCGCGTCGCATCGCGTCGTCATCGCCGCTGTAGTCGAACCAGCTGCCGTCATCGAAGCGCAGCCGGTAGAAGGGCTCCATCGGCGCCAGCGTGATGTCGTCGGCAAAGCGCTTGCCGCACAGGGTCCACAGTTCTTCCAGCAGGTGCGGCGCAGTGATGATGGTCGGGCCGGCGTCGAAGGTGAAGCCGTCCTGCCTGTGCACGTACGCGCGCCCGCCGGGGGCATCGAGCTTCTCGAGCACCTGGACCTGATAACCCTTGCAGGACAGGCGGATCGCTGCTGCCAGCCCGCCAAAGCCGCTGCCGATGACGACCGCCGTCGGCGCCTTCATCGCTTACCCAACAGGCGTGCGAACACGAGGGTATTGGTGGCGCCGAAGGATTCGAGCGCAATGCGGGCGCCGGTTGACGGGTCGCGCAGCGTGAGCCGGCCGTCGTCGTGCAGCAGTAATTCGAAAGGATCGCCACGGCCCGCGCCCTGCAATTTCCGCTCGCGCATCATCGCGCGCAGCGTGCCGCGCAGGAAGCCTTGTTCGCCCTCGAAGCGCTGCACCAGCGTGCCGCTGGCGGCGTCGATGGCTGCGACCGCGCCGTCGGGCAGGTCGTCGAAACGTAGCAGCCTTGCCTGCGCAATGTGCCCGTCGGGCTGCTCAGTGACGGGCGGGGCGGTGAATCGGGTGTAGGCGACCACGGTCAGCGTGGCCACGATCATCAGCATGATCGCAAGGCCGGGTGTGAACCAGAGGCGCTGTACGTGCGGAACTGCGGGAATCGGCGTGTCCATGATCAGCTCGCGATGGCGGAGGCGGGCATGCGGACCGGAATGCGCTCATGCGGCTCGATGACGCCGATCTCCGACAGGCGGGTGCGCCAGGCGGCATGCAGCAGCTCGCCAACCGCGGCGGCATCGCGCAGGCTGCGCAACTGCGGCTGCGGCTTTTTCAGCTGCCAGGCGCGCGCATGCGGCCACAGGTGCAGGTAGGCGATGCGGTCCTGGCCTTTCAGCTCGAGCGCGAGGTCGCCGCTGCCATCGGCCGCAGCTTTCAGATGGGCGCCGGCGAGCCAGCGCAGCGGCAGGTTGAAGCTGACCGTGAGCACGATGCCGATGCGCATCACCACGCGCCGGTTCGTCAGCGTGTACAGGGTGGTGCGTGCCGACAGCCAGGCCGCCAGCGTCAGCAGGCCGAGCGCGAGCACGGCCAGCGTTGCCGACAGCGCCAGCGGCGCGAGGTTGGCCACGATGCCGTCTGTTGGCTGCCATGATAGCAGCGCCTGCAGCGCGAGCATCAGTGCAAAGTAGGCAGCGATGCGCTTCACATGGAAGGCGTCGGCCGCCAGGCTTCGCCAGTCGGGCGCTCCCTGCCACAGGATGCGCTCGCCGGCTGGCAAAGGCTCGGGGAGACCGGGGGCGGCCTCCAGTTCATGCTCCTGATAGATCTTCATCGCGTCAGAACAGCGGTTCCTGGCGCTGCGGCGTCGCGTACAGCGTGCCCGCGCCATAGTAGGCGGCGATCTTCTCTTCTTCGAGCATGGTCACCTGGTCGGCATCCCGGTGTCCCGGCACGTCGGCAAACTGGTGCGCGAGGATGGAATGCACTTTTACGCCGTCGTCCGTGATGCGCGCGAACGGTATGGGCAGCAGCACTTGCTTGCCGCTGTCGTTGAGTCGCACCTCGATGTAGCGGAACAGCATTTCGGAGCGATCCAGCCACAGGTCCTGGACGGTGCCGGCGATTTCGCCGTCAGCGCCTGTCACCGGCTTGCCGCGCGGGTCAGGATCTTGCGCCGCGACGCCATGCTCGGGATTCACGCGCAGCGGCGTGATCTTCGCGTCGCCGTGCGGCGTCAGATCCGGATGGTCGGCACGCGCATTCCATGCGCCCGGGCCGATGCCGGCCAGCAGCGGATTGCCGGTCGGCTCGATCGGCGCGCCTATCCAGCGGTGGCGCGGCTGTGCCTGCAGGAACTCGGGCTCTTTCTTCGGATAGGGCATCACCACCGATTCGCCATTGGCGAGCAGGTAGGTCTTCTCGGCCGGGATAGGCGGCCAGCCGTCCATCTTGGTGTCGCGGCCGGTGCCCGGATCGAGCGGATAGCCGTCGCGGTGATTTTCCTGCAGCAGGTAGTAGATCAGTCCGGCGAAAAAGATCCAGAACAGATACAGCACGAGCTGGGCGACATCGACGTATTGCGTAATCGCGCCTGTTTCCATGGTGCGCCTCCTTAAGTTGGTCGCCTTGCAGCGACTGTTGAATCTTGGGTCAGCCGGGGAATTCGGCCAGCCCGAACTTGCGCTGCGGCGCCGGACTGCCGGCGTGCAGCCGCTTCGATAGTGGGCCGATCGCGACCAGTACGGCAAACAGCAGGAACATCTCGATGTGATAAACAAAGCTGTAGCCGGTCACGGGCGAGACCAGGCTGTCGCCCAGCTGTCCCGTGGTGGCCAGCGTGCCCACCAGATCCTTGATCAGGCCACCGGCGGCCACTGCAGCTCCGGCGGCGGTGGCCTGCACCGCGCCCCACGCACCGAGCGCCATGCCGGCGGCATCGCCGACCTGCAGTTCCATCGCCATGGTCAGCGTGCCCACCGAGAACAGGCCGCCGCCGACCCCGATCAGGAAGGCGCCGCAGCGAAACAGGTTGGGCGCGTCCAGTGGCGCGGAAAAAATCACCATGGCGAAGGCCGGCAGTCCGGCCAGCGCGCCGAATGCGGCCAGCCGGCCGGCATCGATGCCGCGCGCCAGCAGCCGCGCCGAAGCGCCGAACGCCAGCAGCGCGCCGGCAGCAGTCAGTGCCGTCAGCACGCTGGTCGCGCCGACCGACAACTGCAGCACTTCGCCGCCATAGGGTTCAAGAATGATGTCCTGCATGTTGAACGCGCAGGCGCCGAGGCCGACCGTCCACAGAAACCGCTTCACGCCGGGGCGCTCGACATAGGCGCGCCAGTGCGTGCCGAAGCCGTCGGCCTCGTCCTTGCGCAATTGCGCGCGGGTCCGGTTCAGCGCTTCCTGCTTCCACAGTGCGTTCAGGTTCAGCATCGCGACCACGACGGCCGATCCCTGCACCACCTGAATCAGCCGCAAGGGGCTGAAATCGGCCAGCAGCCAGCCGAACAGCATGCCGCTGCCGACCAGGCCGAGCAGCAGCATCGTGTACATCAGCGCGACCACGCGCGGCCGGGTCTCCGGCGCGGCCAGGTCAGTCGCCAGCGCCAGTCCGGCCGTCTGCGTGACCTGCATGCCGAAGCCGACCAGCAGGAAGGCCAGGCCGGCGCCGAAGCGGCTGAACCATTCCATGCCCGGCTGCGGCTCGGAGACGGCGAGCAGGCCGAAAGGCATGATGGCCAGGCCGCCGAACAGCAGCAGGCTGCCTTTCCACAGATACGGCAGACGCCGCAGACCGAGCGCGGAGCGGTGGGTATCCGAGCGGAAGCCAATCAGCGCGCGCAAGGGCGCCGAGATCAGCGGCAGCGCGACCGACAGTGCGACCCACCATGCGGGCACGCCCAGCTCGACGATCATCACGCGGTTGAGCGTGCCGACCAGCAGGGCGGTTGCGACGCCAATGGAGAACTGAAACAGGGACAGCCGCAGCAGGCGCGGCAAAGGCAGATCCGGCGAGGCGGCATCGGCAAATGGCATCCATCGCATGTCCAGCGAGGCGGCGACATTCCGGATGAGTCTCTGCAGCGGATTCATGATGGCGCTCGATTCCTGAGTGAGGGCGAGCCATGGGCTCATCCGGGCACTCTATTGCTGCAACGGTTGTATGTCAACAAAGATTTACAGTAAGTATGTAATTATATGTTGACGTAGGCGGGCGGAATGGCCATGCTGGTCAGGTGCCTCCCCCGAGGCATGTAGCAAATAGCAATGCCACTCCTCTCCGGGACGTGCCGCAAGGCCGTCCCGTTTTTTTGGATCGCACGGCCTGATCGCGGCGGTGCGCGAGGTGGATTTGCCTGCGCTACAGCTTGAATGCCGGATAATGCCCGCTCCTATCCGCCCGGGCACCCATGAGCAAGCACGTCTCCGAAACCCCCGCCACACAGTTCCTGACGCAAAAGAAGGTTGAGTTCGGCCGTCATACGTATGACTACGTCGATCATGGCGGCACCGCCGAGTCGTCGCGTCAGCTCGGCGTCGCCGAGCATCAGGTCGTCAAGACGCTGGTGATGCGCGATGAACAAAAGAAGCCTCTGATCGTGCTGATGCATGGCGATCGCAAGGTGTCGACCAAGAATCTCGCCAGGCAGATCGGCTGCAAGTCGGTGGAGCCTTGCGACCCGGACGAGGCGAGCCGGCATACCGCCTATCTGGTCGGTGGTACTTCGCCGTTTGGCGTGAGAAAGCGGATGCCGGTGTATGTGGAAAGGTCGATACTGCAGCTGCCGCTCATTTACATCAATGGCGGCAGGCGGGGGTTTTTGCTCAGTCTTGAGCCGGGCTTATTGCCGGAGCTGCTGGGCGCGGTGTCGGTGGACTGTGCGATCGAGTAGGACGGCGAATCCGCCTCAGGTTGTCGGGGCAGGTTTGAAAGACACTGAATCGACGAATCTTTGACCTAAGCTTCCGTCAAAATCCGACAGGAACTCATGATCGAGCGCGATATTCTCGCGGCGCCCGTCCGTTTTCCAGTTCGGATAATCAAAGACCAGTCCGTGCCTGCGGCATATGCCGGCCACTACCCACTCGGTCACAGAGGCCATACCGCGCTCCAGATAGCTGGCACGGTAGATATGTTTCATGAAGGCGAACAGCTCGCGGCTCAATTGGCGCTGCAGGCCTGCACTTTTTGGCAGTGAGATCGCGTTGATCAGCGAACCAGCGGCATTGCGTGCTGCGGGATGATCCATGTCATAACTCTTGTGAAAGCATTTGATATCGGCATCGTCCATTTTTCTGATGTCCCTCCGCCGCAAGGTCTGTTTTTCCAATAATTCCGGCGGCAGCCGGATTGAAAAGGCAGCCGTTCCCGATTTTTTGAAGCGATAGCTTTCTTTCGTTTCAAATTTTTCAAATTCGTAGTCTTCACTCTTCGTCATCTGTGCCAATACATCTTTCAGGGTGACGGACTTGCTCTGAATTGCACACGCTTCCCAGGCTTTGAGCATCAGGTTTCTGATTTCACCAAGCACGTGCTTGTGCCACCCCGCATAAGAATTGACCGGATCGACGACAATGCGGCCGGCAAAAATTCTTTCACCAAATGGCTGGGTCTTGTCCGAAGCGCTGGCTGAAGCGATCTCGTGGATATGGCGGCGCATCTGTCCGGCCTGATCCAGCAGCAGTTGAAAAAACATCGGCGCAAACAGTTCTTTGTCAATTTTTCTGCCTTTCAGCACTTTGCTCGCTGACATGAAAAATTCGCCCAGCGCTGGTTCTGCAATGTGCGATGTATAAAAACTGAAGTATTCGTTTCCGGGCCGCCCGCCGTAGGGACGATAGGTACTGGAAAACGACGGCCGTGCGCAGTCTGTTTCCAGTCTTGCCAGTTCAATGGCATGGATCCCGACAAGACGATTTTTTATCGAAGCAAATTCGCTGATTAATCTTGCTTCGATCTCGCGCAGTTCCCGATAGATGCGCGCCAATTTGCCGTCGCGCGGGATCGCGCCGAATCTGTACAGCCCATTGAGAACATCGGCGACCTCATCGACGCCATCGCCGTTAGCGCCATGCATCCGGCTTTCTACAATGGATAGGGCAGATTCACCTTGACGGTTGACGATATTGATGGCGACGCCTGCGTTATCGAAATGTCCGAGTATTTCAACAAGCCAGCCGTTCTCCGACCCTGCCGCCTGAATCCAGGCGGTGTTTCGATTCTTGTCTCCGAGTGCCGGATTGCTTCCGTATCGCAGTAATTTCTGGATGAAATACATGCCTTCGTCGAACGGGCGGTCTTCTTTGCCTACCCTGTCGAGCGCATGCATCAGCGGCGTTCTTCCCTCGCCATCCTGAGCGTTGATAATTGCGTTTGTTCGGGTAAATTTTTTCAGCAAATCGAGCATTCCGATTTTTTCCGAATGCACGGCTGCATACCACCAGACGTTGCGGCGTTTGCTATCTTCAAGGCTGAGATCGGCGCCCGCTTCGCATAATGCCGTGGCAACGTCGAGCAAATCGAATTCGATCGCGTACATGAGGGCTGTTTTGCCCTTGTGGTCTTCCAGATTAATGGGGACGCCTGCCTTGATCAGCACCTTGACCAGCCGGAGGTTGCGGGCGAGGTTGACCTCCGACATTTCGGTATTGAATTGTGTCGCGATGATTGCGCTTGTCAGAGCCGTCCTCTGGAAATGGTCGACACTTCCGACCCAGGCGCCCAAGTTGGGCAGTACCGAGACCCAGTGCCGTGCGTATTGGTAGTTTCTTGTTGAGGGATCCAGCCCGCTGATGAATTTGTAGGCTTTGGTGCAATCAAGCATCCATGAGTCTTCAGGGCAGTCCATGCCCCATTCCTTCAGGCGTACGCTTAATTTCTGTAATGTTTTCTCACGCTTGGAAGGCTTTTTCGTTGGCTGAGTTGAGGGCGCCGTGGCGGTACCGACGGCTATTGGGAAGGATTCGGATTGCGGTAGCGGCCACTGGTGGGAAAAAGGGATGCAATACGGCTCGAGCTGTCCGTTTTTGCCCGGAACTTGTCGCCAGGCCACCCGATAGATTTCAGTCAGTACATGACCTGGCTTCAGGTCTACCGCCTTCTCAGGTATTCGCACGCCTGCCAGCGGGCTACCGACAGGTACGTCCATTAAGGGATGATTGGTCGTGATGACCTTGCCGCCTGTCAGGTGTCTTACGACCAAAGCCGGCTGCCCGGCGTGAATGACGACATTGGTCCCGGGGTCGACTACGGAAATCTTTGGCTCGCCAATCGACTTTATTTCAGGGTCATTCTTTTCATGGGGGGAGTCTCAACAGAATTCCCGGTTGAAGGAATTGGAATCATCAGTGAGTTCGGAAGCATGTTTTGCGCTCTTGAGCGTTGGAAATAACTGTTTTGCGAACGTAAAGATTGCTTAGTTACTGGTATTCGGCTTGTCCTTGTTGTTTGTTGTTTGTTGATTTGTGCATCACCATTGCCGGCTCATTCGTTTGCCGGATGACCGACGGAGACTCCGCTTCCCGACGGGCTGTCTCGTCGATGCTCAGCGCGACCTCGACCATCGTGTTTCGGAAGTCAGGCACGCTGGGTGAGTGAATCAGCAGGTGCTCGGTCAGAACTATTCCGGGATCGCCGATATGGTTGACCCCCGGCAGCGAGCCCGGCGACGGGAAAAATGCATTGCTGAAGATTTTCGCCATCTCGCCGCTGGCGATGGCCTTGTTGCGCGCTAATCTGTCCTTGCACAGTGCATAGTTTTCCTGATGCTGCTGAAAAAGAGCGGAGTCGCGCTGCTCAGCTTCGGGAAATATGCCGTTAATCTCGATGATGTTCGTTTTTCGCTTCAGCAAACGGGCCAGTGACTGCAAGCACCCGGTATCCGCAGGCAGATTTAAATTCATTCCGTGCAGTGTCATCTGACGAACTTTGCAAAACAGGTCTAGTGCACTGAACAAGGATTCAAGGCATTTATATTGATCCGCTGCCTTGAAGCCTCCCACCGTGACGGCAATCAACGAGGGGCTGTTCAGGATCCCCCAGCGAAGGGATACGAGCCGATTCGCACGCCCTACGCTATCGGAAGCAGCAGGGCTGGCGTAATAGTCAATGCAACTAAAAGTCTTGAGCGTCTTCGAGGACGTCAGCAAATCTCGCAGTTCGCAACATGTCTGATAGCTTGAAAAACTCCAGCCAGAGAAAGCAAGTTCGGTCAGCTGTGCGCAGCGCTGTAATGAACTAAAAATTTCCTGCGATTTTTTTTCCGAAAGATCGGGAGATTCCAAGGTGACGGATCGCATGTGAGTGCAGCTGCAAAACAGCTCACACAGCTTGTCCGCATTGGGATCAGACAGCGAGCCGACGAAGCCAAGACGGAGAACTTCGGCGTTTCCCTGGTGGCTGATGGCATCGATCAGCGCGCCAGAAAACTTGTCGTTAATGCCGACAAGGTCAAATTTTTTCAGCGCCGGGCTGCGCTCGACGAAATTGGCTAATGCAGTCGCTTTCTCGGAAGCGTCGTGCTCGGATAGCTGTTTTGTCGGGACCGCAATCTTGATACAGCGGATTCCGGACTGATAGCGGGCCAGTGTGTCGAGGAATTCGGCAAGTGAATTGCGAGTGAACGGATCCGGCTCGATGTGCAACGAATTCAGCGGATCGCATTCCTGAATCAACTCAATCAGTGCAGAGTATTGACGATGCATCGTCAATACCTCAATCAATCCATCCATGGTTGCTTGGGTGGCAGCAGTTCCGGTGCTGCCATCAAAAGGTCCTTGCGGATAAATGCCTAAAAGCATGTAGTCGAGATAGGCTTTGCGGGCTGGTGAAAGATGCTTGTCGCCGATTGCCTTGTATTCATGCGGCGTTAGGCTCATCGGATTGTCGGCTGTCGGCAATCGAAGCCCGCTAAATATCGGGCGATTGGCATTCTTCGTTTGAGCCGGAGGGAAGACGCCAGGATTCGGGGGCAATGCGTGGCCTGGCGGCGTGGAGGCATCCATGAATTTTCCTTCTGAAAGGGGAGAAGCGAAGTTCCGTGACTCAGAAAGAAATGGGGTTCCTCATGGTGGTAAAGGCCAAAAAAAAGCGCCCGGGTTGTCCCGGGCGCAGAGGCACTTGGCCGTGCCGCTAGCAGTGAGAGAGGTAATGATTAACTGCCTGTGCCGGGCTTGCCCTCGTTGTCGGTGGAGTTGCGGATCACAATCGATGGATCATTCGTTTGCCTGATGACTGGGGGAGGCACTGCTTCCAGCCGGGCGGTTTCATCGACCGTCAACGCCAATTCGATCATCGTGTTCTGGTAGTTCGGGACGCTGGGCGAGTGAATCAGTATGTGCTCGGACAGCAAGAGTCCCGGGTCACCGATATGATTGACGCCCGGCGGGGTACCTCCGCTGGGAAAAAATGCATTACTGAAGATTTTTGCGAGACTTCCCTCGGCAATCGCACGATTGCGGGCGAGCCGGTCATCAACCAATTTTGTAAGTTTCGCGACTTCTTCGGCTTCTTCGGGGGTAGCGCATTCACTGGAGGATTTTGAACGGTAGGGACGTTTATTTTTAAATGCCTCTCCTACGTAGATGATGTTCTGGTTGCTATCCAGCAGATCGGCGAGAGAACGAAGCAATTCCGTTCTGTGAAAAGTGCGTGCATCAAAGTCAATGCTTTGGATTGTCGGATGTTTTTTGAGAGATTCAATAAACATCGACATCGACAATTCCTCCTCATCGGGATTTTGAATTTTGTCGACTTTAATCATTAGCAATGTATCGTTCTTGGCAACTCCTTGCGCTAATGCTTTCACGCAGGCGGCTTGGCTGGATGACTTGCCTGCGATTCCCGTAGATAAACAGATTTCTGTCAGCGTTTTGGATTTTTCGATAAGCCCGCTGAACTGGGAATGGCATTGACTGTCGCCGAAATTCCAATTTTTTATGGATAATTTTTCCAGCGCCGGAGGATGGTCCAGGGCTATCAGGGTTCGCAGGGAATTTTCTTCAGACATCTTGAGTGATGTCAGATAGAGCGATTTTATTTTCGTGCAGTTTCGTAACAAATCCTGCAGCATGCGGCACGTTTCATCGGAAAGCTCGTCGGTAAATTTTAAACTCAGATCTTCAACCGTATTGGATTTTGAAAACATGCTGAGTAAATCAGGGCAAGACTGATTGTTCAGGCTGTTGATGCTGATCTGTGTCAGGACGGTTCTGTTTTCGATAAAAGATCTTGTTAATTTCAAATTGTCGGCGACATGGTTTTCCTGACCTGTGGAATGGCCAAGCTCCAGATGGAGATTGCATAATTTTGGGTGATGTTTATTGATCGCCGAAAATATCTCCAAAATTTTTTCCGGGGTAAACTTTGTCAAATCAAGTTCGATCCGATAAAGATCGTCGCATACGGCTATCAATTCTTTCAGGGCAGTGAATTGCTGTTCGCTGATCAGTTTTGCGATCAACTTTGTAATGTAAAAGCTTTTCTGAATGGATGTGCCGTCAAACGGCCCTTGCGGGAATTTACCCAGAAGCATATATTCGAAATATTCTTTATTGCCCAGCGCGATAGCAGGCGCGCTATCAAAATTGGCATAGGAACTCAGGTAAGAATCCTTGGTAATCGGCAGGAGCTTGTCTGCCTTCGGTGGGTATTTTGTACGCAATGTCGGGCGATTTGAATGTGGTTTCTGTGATGTGTCGTTCCCTGTGATGCCCGGAATTTTTCGCAGCGGTATCTGATTGGTGGTGTAGTACATGATTTTTCCTCAGAGGTGGATGGCCTGACGAAAATCAGTGCACTTAGGGCGATAAGAGTTCTGAGAAGCCTTGGGTATGGGTAAATCGGCGGCAAGGTAAAAAAACAACGAAAAAAAACGCCCGGGAGGTCCCGGGCGTTTTTGCTTGAAGAATTTGCCGCAGAAATTACAGTCGCTCGAACACTGCTGCAATCCCTTGTCCGCCGCCGATGCACATCGTCACCAGGCCGTAACGCTTCTGCGTGCGCATCAGTTCGTACAGGCACTTGACCGTGATGATCGCGCCCGACGCGCCCAGCGGATGGCCGAGCGCAATTGCGCCGCCGTTCGGGTTGGTCTTGGCCGGGTCGAGGTCGAGGCCACGGCAGACGCCCAGCGATTGCGCGGCGAAGGCTTCGTTGGATTCGATCACGTCCATCTGATCGAGCGACAGGCCTGCGCGTTGCAGCGCGAGCTTCACGGCCGGGATCGGGCCGGTACCCATGATGGACGGATCGACGCCCGCCACCGCATACGACACCAGTCGCGCCAGCGGCGTACGGCCCGCGCGCTGCGCGGCGCCGGCTTCCATCAGCACGAGCGCGGCCGCGCCATCGTTGATGCCCGACGCGTTGCCGGCGGTGACGGTGCCGTTCTCTTTCTGGAACGCCGGCTTCAGCATGCCGAGCGATTCGACCGTGGTGCCGGCCTTCGGGTGCTCGTCAGTATCGAACAGCACCGTGCCCTTGCGGCCCTTCAGCTCGACCGGCACGATCTGCGACTTGAAGTGGCCGGCTTCGATCGCGGCCAGTGCCTTGCGCTGGCTATCGACGGCGAACGCGTCCTGCTCTTCGCGCGAAATGTTGTACAGCTTCGCGACGTTCTCCGCAGTCACGCCCATGTGGCCGCCGCCGAACGGATCATTCAGCGCGCCTATCATCATGTCGATCATTTTCGCGTCGCCCATGCGCGCGCCGAAGCGGGCCAGCGGCGCGTTGTACGGCGCGCGGCTCATCGTTTCTACGCCGCCGCCGATGGCGATCTCGGCATCGCCGAGCTGGATTGCGTTGGCTGCGGTGACGATGGCCTGCAGGCCGGAGCCGCACAGGCGGTTCAGCGTCAGCGCTGCGGATTCCTTCGCCATGCCGGCGTTGATGCCCGCTACGCGCGACACGTACATGTCGCGCGGCTCGCACTGGATCACATGGCCGAGCACGATCTGCTGGGCCGCGGCGGCCTCGACACCGGCACGCTCGATCGCGGCCTTGATCGCAATCGTCGCCAGTTCGGATGCGGCGATATCCTTCAGCGCACCGCCGAAGGTGCCGATGGCGGTACGGGCTGCGCCGACGATTACGACTTCTTTCTGGGCCGTCATTTTGTCTCCTGATTAATTGAATGGTAATGGGCGAGGAGGCGCGGTCGCTTCCCCAAAGCCCTCTATCTTAAGCGAAGCTCTACCTGCTGCGGCAAGGGTTTTGTCCTCGGTCAGGAGTACTGGTACATCACATTAATTCGCGCCACATATTTCGACACCTTGCCGAACACGCGACTGCCTTCGTGGAGCACGCTCTGCGGGCCGAAGCCGTGGCGGAAGAACAGCGCCGATCCCTTCTTGGGCGTCACGTCCACATGGCCGCGATCCGCACGGAACAGGCGGGTGCTGCCGCCTTGCACGCCGTCTTCCGGGCCGTTCAGGTACAGCAGCATGGTCAGGCAGGATCGCAGGCCGGGCCATTCCATCATTCCGCGACGGTCGGCCGACAGCGAGTAGCCCGGCCAGTCGCCGTCGGTGTGCAGATTGAATACGTCGCTCTCGTCATAGCGATACATGTTGATGCGCCGCGAGAAGGACGGGTACAGCGTCGCGCCGTCGATGGCTGCCGGCAGCAGGTGCGCGATGCGCTTGAGTATCGGATCCATCATTGCCTCGTCCGCAAGCCAGTGCACCGCCTTGTTCATCCGCATGCCCGGCGGGGTCTGTATGCCGGGCGCCTCGTCGCGGTAGCCGAAGCATTCGCTGGCCTCGATGATCGCGTCCGCTTCAGCAGTAGTAACCACATCGCTGATCGAGAAGGCCAGCAGGCCACCGAGTTCTATGTCGGTACGGTGCGGCGTCAAGCCGTGGTCGAGCGACAGCGCCAGTTGACTCGCGGGCTGCGCGAAAGTGAAGATCGGCGTCATGGGTACCACGCCACCCATGGGCAGCGAGCCGGGCATGTGCGCGACTTCAAAGGGCGCGGGCCAACCGGCAGTTTCGGGCAAGTGGATCGGGGTGTTGGTCATGATGGGCTGGCTCAGGCGAAGGCGATGCGCAGGTGATGGCGCGAAGAAGGGCTGGATTTTATACGCATCAAAAATTTCACGCAGAACGCGCTTGAGCCTTTGTTCTTTGTCAACTTAGAATGAAGCCATCGTCGCCGGACGGCAAAACCGGCGAATCAACTTAGCGGATATTCCGGCATGGCGCACGCAGAAAAAAAATCAGTCCGGGTCTCGCGCCTGGACATTGACTACCTCGAATGGAACCCGGACGGCGCGCGCAGCGTGGTGCTGGTGCATGGCTGGCCGGATTCCACGCGCAGCTGGCTGGGCGTTGCGCCACGATTGGCCGCAGCGGGGTTTCGCGTGCTTGCCCCGTCGCTGCGCGGCTTCGGTGGCACGTGCTTTCTTGATCCGCAGACGCCGCGCAGCGGCGAGCTGGTCGCGCTCGGCCGCGACCTGATCGAGTTCGTGCAGGCGCTGCAACTGAACAGGCCGGCGCTGGCCGGGCATGACTGGGGTGCGCGCGCCGTCGCGAATGCGGCGGGTCTCGCGCCTGACCTGGCTTCGCATCTGGCAATGCTGTCGGTCGGCTATGGCACCAACGACCCGACGCAAGCCATGCCTTTCGATCAGGCGCGCAATTACTGGTACCACTGGTTCATGGCGACGCCGCTGGGCGAAAAGACCGTGCGCGCCGACCCGCGCGGCTTTGCGCGCACGATGTGGGAAAGCTGGTCGCCTGCCGGCTGGTATGACGCCGAAGAGTTCGACGCCACGGCCGCTGCATTCGACAACCCGGACTGGCTGGACGTAACGCTGCATTCGTATCGCCATCGCTGGGGCCACGCCGCCGGCGACCCGCACTATGCAGCCGATATCGCGGCCCTGAAACCCTTGCCGGTGATTGCGACGCCCATGCTCGTCATCCATGGTGCGGACGATGCGGTCAACCCGGCAGACAGTTCGGCCGGCAAGGAGCGCTGGTTCAGCGGGCCGTATCGTCGCGTGGTGCTCGACGGTGTCGGTCATTTTCCGCAGCGCGAAGCGGCGGATACGGTAGCGAGCGAGCTGCTCGAATTCTTTGGTCCAAGCCTGGAGAGCAAGCCATGATCCCCGGCCTCGTCAAACTTTTTCTGTTTCAGGCAATCGGCGAGCTGGTCTCCAACTTCGCGATTCCCTTCATCCCCGGTCCCGTGATCGGCCTGGTACTGTTGCTGGCCTTTCTCGTGGTCCGCAACAGCCTGCCGTCGGACATTGATACCGTCGGCAGCACGATACTGCAGCATCTGGGGCTGCTGTTCATTCCGGCCTCGGTCGGCGTGATCCTGTACCTTCCTATCCTGAAGGCGAATGCGTGGGCCGTACTGGCGACGCTGGTGGTCAGCGTGGTCGCCACGATTGCGGTCAGCGGCGGTCTGCTGAAGCTCTTCGCAGGAGAACGCGATGAAGCATAACCTGCCGCAGATCGCCGAGATCTGGGTCTACCTGTCCGGCAACCCGCTGTTTGCGCTGGTGCTGACGCTGTCTGCGTACTGGCTGGGCCTGACGCTGTACGAGCGCAGCCAGCGCAATCCGATCGCGAATCCGGTGCTGATCGCGGTGCTGATTGTCGCGTCCGTTGTCGGCGTGCTCGATATCCCGTATGAGAAATACTTCGAGGGCGCGCAGTTCGTGCACTTCATGCTCGGCACCGCGACGGTGTCGCTTGCGATACCGATTTACAAGAGCTGGCAATCGCTGCGCGGCCGCTTTGCATTGCTGATGCTGGCGCTGGTCGCCGGTGGCGTCACGTCGGTCGCCACCGCGCTGGCGATGGCCAATCTGCTGGATCTGAATTCCGCGCTGGTGGGTGGGCTGTATGCGAAGTCGGTGACAGCGCCGATCGCAATGGGCATCGCCGAACGCATACAGGTATCGCCGACGCTGACGGCGGTCTATGCGGTGGTCACCGGCGTGCTCGGCGCGGTACTGGGGCGCTTCGTGATGGATGCGCTGAAGATGCGCGCCTGGTGGCAGCGCGGTTTCGCGCTCGGTGTCGCGTCGCACGGTATTGGTACCTCGCGCGCGTTCAGCATCCATGCAGAAGCCGGCACTTATGCCAGCCTGGGCATGGGTCTGCACGGGGTGCTGGGCGCGATGCTGATTCCTTCGGTGGTGTCGTGGTTGATTCGGTGATGGCTGGAGAGATTTCTGATGGGTAGCGCGCAGCGAAACCCACTAAATTTGCTAGAGTTCCGCGCTAAACAAGGAGAACCGTAGTGCCAAAATTTGCCGCCAACCTGTCGATGCTGTTTACCGAGGTGCCGTTCGCCGAGCGCTTCGGCCGCGCTGCACAAGCCGGTTTCGACGCGGTGGAATGCCAGTTCCCGTATGAACTGCCGGCCTCCGAAGTGAAGGCCTTGCTCGACGCGAACGGCCAGATCATGGTGCTGCAAAACCTGCCGGCTGGCGACTGGGCCGGCGGCGACAGGGGCATCGCCTGCGATCCTGCACGTGCGCAGGAATTCCGTGCCGGCGTGGCCCAGGCCGTCGAGTATGCGACGCTGCTTGGCGTAAAGAAGATCAACTGCCTGGCCGGCAAGGCGCCGGCTGGCATTCCGGACGCCCAGGTGCGCCAGACACTGGTCGGCAACCTGCGCTTCGCGGCCGCCGAGCTGGAAAAGCACGGCATCGCGCTGCTGGTCGAGCCGATCAACAACTACGACATCCCTGGTTTCTGGCTGAACAGCACCGCGAAGGCGCTGGACGTGCTCGACGAGGTCGGGGCAGAGAATACGTTTGTGCAGTACGACATTTACCATGCGCAGCGGATGGAAGGCGAACTGGCCGGCACGATGCAGAAAAATCTTTCACGCATAGGCCATATTCAGATCGCGGATAATCCGGGACGTAACGAGCCGGGCACCGGTGAGATCAATTTTCCTTTCCTGTTCGGCTTCATCGACCGCATCGGCTACACCGGCTATATCGGCGCCGAGTACAAGCCTGCGGGACAGACCGAAGCGGGCCTGGGCTGGATCCGGTCGCTGGCAGAATAATTTCGGAGATAAAAGCAAAATGAGCATGAACCTCGGATTCATTGGACTGGGCATCATGGGTGCGCCGATGGCGCAGCACCTGCTGAAGGCCGGCCACAAGCTGTATACGCATACGCGCAGCAAGACCGCCGACTACCTGCTGCAGGACGGCGCGCAGGTGTGCGCGAACGCGACCGAAGTCGCGCAGAAGGCCGACATCATCTTCACGATGCTGCCGGATACGCCGGACGTCGAGAAGGTACTGTTCGGCGAGCATGGCATCGCGGCCGGACTGTCGACGGGCAAGACGGTCGTCGACATGAGCTCGATCTCGCCGATCGCCACCAAGGAATTTGCGCAGAAAATCAATGCGCTCGGCTGCGAGTATCTGGATGCGCCGGTGTCCGGCGGCGAAGTCGGCGCAAAGAATGCGGCGCTGACCATCATGGTCGGCGGCAGCGA
>JACCDS011344401.1_pt1 | contig 20656 bp, 25 predicted proteins | sample 7446441 | NCBI WGS metagenome assembly JACCDS01 (sample SAMN15323445, study PRJNA562643) | freshwater metagenome | isolation source: river surface water | place: USA:Blue River Watershed | collected 2017-08-17
CACGTAGCCAGTTGCATTGAGATCGGAGGCATCGGTAACTTGTGTGTCCGCTTAGGGTCGATATTTAGTGTTCGCCTTATCGCAAAGCTGTCATTCGGCGGAGACAAAAATTGAGCGCCAGATGACTAAACGCCCCGTGAAGGCCAATTTCCAGCTTGGCCACCTAACGCGCTAGCCACACTCGCCGTACAACCCAATGGGTGTGCGCCCTGCGCTACCCCAGAGTACGCAGTACCAGGCTCGCACCGCTGAGCACCAGCAGGCCGTTGAGCAGCTTGAATAACTGCTCGCGGCTGATACGCAGGTCGATGTGGTGGCCTGTGTATACCCCGAGCGCCATGGCCGGGACGAAGGCCAGCGCGGTGGCCAGGAGTTGGAGATCGAGCAGCCCGACCGACAGGCAGAGCACGATGCGCCAGGCGGTCGACAAGGCGATCAATGCCGCCTGCGTCGCCCGGAATGCGCTGCGGCTTTCCAGGGTGCGCTCCAGATAGGCGGCGTAGATGAAGCCGCCGCTGCCGAACAGGCCGCCCAGTACGCCGCCGAACAGGCCGTGGCCGAAAGCGAAGCGTGGGGGATTTGCTTCCTTCCGTCGCTGGACCAGCCCCTTGAGGCCCTGAACGACGACGAAGCCGCCCAGCGCCACCGCCATCAGCACTTGCGGCAACTTGGCCAGGACCAGCACCCCGAGCAATTGCCCGGCCAGCATGCCGGGGAAAAGTTGCATGAAGGCGCCCCAGCCGACCTCCTTGCGCGCCCGCCAGCCGCGCAGCGACGAACCGGCGAAATCGAGCATGGCCAGCATGGGGATCACCTTGCCGACCGGCATCAGCATGGCCAGCGGGCCGCCGGCCATCAGCGCCGAGCCGAAGCCGACCAGGGTGAACACGGCATAGGCGACGACCACCCCGAGCAGCGCCCAGGCCAGGGCGACCGGATGGTTCGCCAGATCGAGGAGAAAGGTGAAATCGGACATAGTCGAGCCTCTCGGTAAATGAACGATTTCATTTTCCGAGGCGATACGGTATAAAACAAATGCCGATTTATTCTATTACCCATGCCGTAAAAGCATGCCTAGCCTGAAACAGATCCGCTATTTCCTGACCGTCGCCGACCTCGGTGGCTTCACCCCGGCCGCCGCCGCGCTATTCGTCGCCCAGCCGGCGCTGAGCCGGCAGGTGGCCCAGTTGGAGGAAGAACTCGGCTTCACGCTGTTCGAGCGTCAGCCGCGCGGCGTCAGCCTTACACCGGCCGGTGCCATCTACCGCGACAGGGTGGTTGCCATCGAGCACCTGCTGACTGCCGCCGCCGAGGAAGGCGGGCAATTGGCCAGCGGGGAAGCGGGCGTGTTGCGCCTGCTGCATTCCAGTTCCATACCGGCGAGCAGCCTGCTGCCGGTCATCGAGCGTTTCCTGCACGCCTGCCCCAAGGCGCGCATCGATCTCGACCGCATCGCTTCCGAAATGCAGGTCACCGAAGTGGCGAGCGGCAAGGCCGATATCGGCGTCATCCGCCTGCCGGTCTTGCGGCGCGATACCGGCGTGCGCTTCATCGAGCTACCGGCCGAACGCCTGTGGGTCGCCCTGCCCGCCGGTCATGCGCTGGCCGCCCGCGACAGCCTGGGCATGAGCGATCTGCAACAGCAGGCCTTCGTTTCCGCCGTACATCGCGAACGCGGCGGGCTGGCCCGACTGGTCACCGATCTCTGTCTCCGGCAGGGATTCGTGCCGCGCACGGCCCGCGTCGTTTCGCGCAAGACCTCGATGCTCAACCTGGTCGCCGCCGGCCTGGGCATTGCCATCGTTCCCGAACGCATGCGCACGCTGGACATGGCGGGCATCGCCTTCCGCCCGCTGCACGACCCCGAGGCCGTTGCCCTCAGCGCGCTGGTTCTACCCGAGCGGCCGACGCCGCTGGCTCGGGCTTTTGCCGACTTGATGGCGCAGGCCGCAGCCGCCTAACGCGGCCCGCCGTATTCGTCTGCCAGCTTGTCGTAATGGTCATGCGCCTCGCTCTCGCGGATACCGGCTTCGTACCATTCCACCATCGCCGGATGCGCCCGCATCGCATCGCTGTAGGCTGCCGCCACGGGCGGCAGCGACACGTTGTAGATGTGCAGACGCCAGACGACCGGGGCGAACATCGCGTCGGCCACCGAGAAATCGCCGAACAGGTAGGGGCCGTCGCCCGTGGCGAATTGCGTGCGCGCTTCGTCCCAGATTTCGATCACCCGATCGATATCGCGCTGCACTTCCGGCGTCGCCGGCTTGCCCTTGAGTTTCAACTTCAGGTTCATCGGCATGGCCGTACGCAGTTTGGCAAACCCGGCGTGCATCTCGGCCGAGATGCTGCGCGCCCGGGCTCGCGCCTTGCGATCCGCCGGCCACATCTGCGGATGTCGTTCGGCCAGGTATTCGGCGATGGCGATGCTCTCCCACACCTGGAAACCCTCGTCGTGCAGGCAGGGCACGCGGGCGTTGCCGGCCAGCGGCTTGAGCGCCGCGTTGTAGTCGCGCCCGGCCACCGACACCAGGTGCTCGGTGAAGGGCAGGCCAAAGTGCTTGAGCAGCAGCCAGGGCCGCAGGGACCACGACGAATAGTTCTTGTTGCCAATGTAGAGATCGAACATCGTATTCTCCTTGCTCAAATCAGGCCCGACAGATGTTTGGCGGCTTCCCGCCGACTCAAGGCTGACAGCCCCCGCCCCGGTCCGTTCAGAAAATCGATCACCGCGCCCGGTTCGCTCCGGGCGTAGTCGCGCAAGGCCCAGCCAATCGCCTTGCGAATGAAGAAATCCGGCTCGTCGGCCAAAGCCAGCGCGTAGCCGAACAAGCGCCGGCAATCGGTATCACCCCGCCAGCCGAGCTGATGCAGCATGGCGACGCGGCGCACCCACAGGTTGGCATGGGCGAGCGCGGCATCCATGGCCTGCTGGACATCGGGATTAGTGCGCCGTGCCGCGCGCACGACATCCCCGACAACGCCGGCCAGGCCATCCACGCTGTCCCACCAGGAACGCTCCTGTACCAGCCCGAGCAGGTCATCAAGCTGACCTTCCGCCAGCATGCGGTGATGACGAGCCAACAGATCGACCGCCACGTACTGGCACTCACGCTCCGCCATGCACCAGAGCGCCCGGGCGTTGGCCAGCAGTTCGCCGGCGGATTGGCGCGGCTTGAGCAAGGCGGCAACGGCCTCGCGCCGGCGCGGCGTCGGAATGCCGAAAAAGACGAATTGCCCACGCAGGTAGGCCTGCATGGCCGGTGCCCGCTGCGGATCGGCCACCGCCAGCAAGGCCTGACGGACCTGCGCGGGCCAGTCGAGGCTCATTCCGGGCGGAAGCTGTCCGCCGCAATGCCGTGGCGCACCAGCTTGTCGTAAAGGGTTTTCTTCGGCGTCTGCAGCAACTCGGCAGCCCGCGCCACGTTGCCGGCGCAATGGCGCAGCGCCGCCGCAATGACCTGGCGTTCGGCAGCATCGACCTGCGCGGCCAGCGAGAGCGACGTCGCGATATCCGCCGGACTGCCGGCCAGCGCATCCGGCATGCCCAACGCCCAGCGCTCGGCAACGTTTTTCAACTCGCGCACATTGCCCGGCCAGTCGTAGGCCGACCAGCGGGCCAGATCGGCCTGCGTCCAAGTCGCGACCGGCCGCTGGAAACGCGCCGCGGCGTCGCCCAGGAATTGCGCCATGAGCAGGGGAATATCTTCGCGCCGTTCGCGCAGCGGCGGCAGATCGAGGCTGACGACATTGAGGCGGTAGTAGAGGTCGGCCCGGAATTGCCCGGCTGCGGACAAGGCCTTGAGATCGGCCTTGCTGGCCGCGACCACGCGGCAATCGACCGGGATGGCCGCGTTGCTGCCCAGGCGCTCGACGCTGCGCTCCTGCAGCACGCGCAGCAGCTTGACCTGCAGGTTGAGCGGCATCGACTCGATTTCGTCGAGAAACAGCGTGCCGCCGCTGGCATGCTCGATACGCCCGATACGCCGCTTGCCGGCGCCGGTGAAGGCGCCCGCTTCATGGCCGAACAACTCGCTCTCGAACACCGTTTCGGGCAACGCGCCGCAATTGATGGCGACGAAGGGGCCGCGCCGGCCGCTCGCTTCGTGAATGGCACGAGCGACCACTTCCTTGCCGCTGCCGGTCTCGCCGTTGATCAGGATATCCACGCCGGTCGGGGCCAGCGAACCGACCAGCTGACGCAGGCGCTGCATGGCAGCCGACTGGCCGATGATGCGCCCGACACCGCCCTCGCCCTGCGCGGCAATGCGCTCCTTGAGCTGACGATTCTCGACGACCAGCGCCCGTTTTTCGAGCGCGCTGCGCACGGCGGCGATCAGGCGTTCGGACGGAAAGGGCTTCTCGATGAAATCGTGCGCCCCTTCGCGCATGGCCTCGACCGCCATGGCCACATCGCCGTGGCCGGTCATCAGCAGCACCGGTAATTCGCGGTCGAACTGGCGCAACTCGCGCAGCAGCGCCAGGCCATCGCGGCCCGGCAGGCGCACGTCGCTCACCACCAGCGCGGGGGCAGCGCCGGCCAGCGCGGCGAGCAGGGACTCGCCATCGGCAAACCCGCGCACGGCAATGTCGGCCAGCGACAAAGCCTGTTCGCAGCCCTTGCGCACGGCCGCGTCATCCTCGACCAGATAGACGACCGCCTCAGTCATGCACGACCGCCTTGGCGTAGGTCGGTCGATGCAGATCGCTCGTTTCCACGCTGAGCTGAACCTCGCCTGCCCCTTGCCCGGCCAGCAGCGGCTTGAGCGCCGCCAGCAGGCCTTCGGCCAGGGCCTTGCGCTCTTCGTCGGTGCGCCCGGAGAGCATGGCCACATCGACATGCACGAAGCCGCGCGGCACATCCCGCACACCGACCTGATAGACATCCAGCCCGACGGCCCGGCTCTTGATATCGGGCTCGCCGAACAGCCCGGAATCGAACATCACCTCGTTGAGCGCCACCAGGGCGCGGGCGGGGTCGAAGTGGCTCAGGTTGCGGGTGTATTCAAGCGTCAGATGCGGCATGGTTTTCTCCTGCCTCGGGCAGACAAAGGGTGAAGACGGCGCCCCCGTCGGGCGCATTGCGGGCGCTCAGGGTTCCGCCGTAACTTTCGGCGATGGTAAGCGAAATGGCCAGCCCAAGGCCCAGGCCCTCGCCGGCCGGCTTGGTGGTGAAGAAGGCTTCGAAGAGATGCGAACGGGCATCGTCCGACAAGCCCGGGCCATGGTCGCGGACGGCGATGCCGACCTGGCCACCCTGCCGCTCCGCCGTCACCTCCAGATGCGGTGCATCCTGCCCGGCCATCGCATCCAGCCCATTGCGCAACAGGTTGACCAGGATCTGCTCCAGGCGCCCCGTTTCGGCCATCACCAGCAGCCCCTGGGCCATGCCGGTGACGCTGATTTGTGCGCCGATTTCGCGTCGGCGCGGCTCGACGATGAGCAAGGCATGCTCGACCGCACTGCCCACCGTCACCGCCTGCGGGGTCGCCGCCTCCTTGCGGGCGAAGCTCTTCAACTGGCGGACGATGCGCCCGGCCCGGTCGACCAGGTCGCCGATCATCTGCAGGTTGTCACGCACTTCGTCGTAGCGCCCGCGCTCGAGCAGGGCCCGCGCGTTGTCGGCAAAGGTCTGCAGGGCGGCCAATGGCTGGTTGAGTTCATGGCTGATGCCGGCCGACATCTGGCCCAGCGTCGCCAGCTTGCCGGCCTGTACGGCAGCATCCCGCGTTTCGCGCAGGATGGCCTTGGTGCTCTCCAGCGCGGCGACCTGCTCGGTCAGGTCGGCCGTCCGCTCGGCAATGCGGGTTTCCAGCTCGTCATAGATGCGCCGCAATTCCTCGCGCCGCCGGGCACGATGCCGGACATGCGCGGCCAACCCGAGCACGAAGGCCACGGCAAAAGCCACCGCCGTGCCGCCCCCGAGCGCCGCCGCCCGCGCCTCGCCCGGGTCGCCGAACTGAACCACCTGCCAGCCCAGCGTGCCGACCGGGCGCGCATGGATCATCCGCTCGCGGGCCACCTCGCCCGGCAGGGCGAAGCGCACCGGCTGCGTGGCATTGAGCGGCAGCGGCTGGTCGGCCAGGCCGAGCAGGGGCTGCGCGCCGTACTGCTGGGTCTGCCGCAAACGCTCGGTCACGCGGTCGTCGAGCAAGGCCAGCACGCGGTAACGCCACTGGCGGTTGGCGGAGAGAAAGACCACACCATCGCCGTCGGCCAGCAACAGGGTATCGCCGGCACCGGCCAGGGCCTGCTCGATGTTTTCCAGCCCGACCTTGAGGACGATGACGCCGAGCGTCTGCCCCCGCTCGCGCACCGGCGCAGCCAGGAAGTAGCCGGGTTCGCCGGTGGTCACGCCGACACCGTAGAAGCGCCCCAGCCCCTTGTCCAGCGCATCGCGGAAATATGGCCGGAAAGCATAGTTCTGGCCGACGAAGCTGCGCGGCTGGCGCCAGTTGCTGGCCGCCAGCGTCAGGCCGTCGGCGTCGATCAGGTAGGCGGCGGCCACCGCCGCCCCCTGCTGCGCGGCCTCCAGATAGGCATTCGCCGCCGCGCTGCGCTGCGGATTGTTCGGCTCGCGCAGCACGGCAGCCAGCGAGGGATCGAGGGCCAGCAGCCCGGGCAAGGACTCGTGCCGGGACAGCGTGGCGTCGAGCGACAGGGCGAAGGCATCCAGGCGCTGGGCGGCCTGGCGGCGATCATTGTCGAGATGGAAGCCGAACAAGGCCCGGTAGGCCAGCCAGCCGAGCAGCAGGCAGACGGCCAGGGCCGCGCCGGAGAGCAGCAGGACGCGACGCGGGGAACGGATGGCGGGTTCGAAGGAATTCACGCCGCCATCCTAACGGCTGGCCATGGGCTCAGTCGACCGCCGCCAGCTTCATCTCGGCGTCGGCATGGCGCTGCTGCTCCTCCATGACCAGGCGGCCCAGTTCGCGCTTCAGGTCGTTGAAGGCGGCCGACGACGGGTCGCGCGGGCGCGGCATGTCGACGACCTGGTCGCGCTTGACCGTGCCGGGGCGGTAGGTCATGACCACGATGCGGTCGGCCAGGTAGATCGACTCCTCGATCGAGTGGGTGACGAACAGGATGGTCTTGCCCAGCTTTTCCCAGATGCGCAGCAGTTCGTCCTGCAGGTTGCGCCGGGTCAGCGCGTCGAGCGCGCCGAAGGGTTCGTCCATCAGCATGATCGGCGAATCGAGGGCCAGCACGCGGGCGATGGCGACGCGCTGGCGCATGCCGCCGGACAGGTCCTTCGGGAAGCGGTCGCGGAAATCCTTCAGGTGCAGAGGTCGAGCAGTTGGTTCACCGTCAGGTCGATCTCGGCCTTGTCCTTCTTCTGGATTTCCAGGCCGAAGGCGATGTTCTGAGCCACGGTCATCCATGGGAACAGGGCGTATTCCTGGAAGACCATGCCGCGGTCCGGCCCGGGAGCCAGGATTTTCTTGCCTTCGATGACGATGTCTCCGGCCGACGGCGGCTGGAAGCCGGCCACCGCGTTGAGCAGGGTCGATTTGCCGCAACCGGACGGGCCGAGCAGGCAGACGAATTCGCCCTGCTTGACGGTCAGCTTGATGTCCTTGAGCGCGACGACGTCGCCGCCCGGCGTCTTGAAGACTTTCTGGACGTTGTTGATCAGGATGTCGCTCATGCTTAGTGCTCCAGGCCGCGATGCCAGCGCAGCAGATGGTTGTTCAGGCGGCTGACCGCGGTGTCGATGGCCAGGCCGAGCAGGCCAATGGTGATCATGCCGGCGATGATCTTGTCCGACCACATGAATTCCCGTGCTTCGAGGATGCGGAAGCCGAGGCCGTCGTTGACCGCGATCATCTCGGAGACGATCACCACGATGAAAGCGGTGCCGATGCCGATGCGCACGCCGGCAAGGATGTAGGGCGTGGCGGCCGGCAGGATGACGCGGGTGAACATCGTCCATTGCCCGACGCCGAGGTTGCGTGCGGCGCGGATGTAGATGCCGTCCACCTGGCGCACGCCGGCGATGGTGTTCATCAGCACTGGGAAGAAGGCGCCGATGGCGATCAGGAAGAAGGACGGCGGATTGCCCAGGCCGAACCACAGGATGGCCAGCGGGATGTAGGCGATGGGCGGAATCGGCCGCAGGATCTGCACCAGCGGGTTGAAGAGGTCGTAGATGCGTTGGTTCGCCCCCATCAGCAGGCCGAGCGGCAGGGCCAGTCCGGCGCCGATCACAAAACCGGCAATGACGCGGTAGAGGCTGGAATAGGCGTCATGCAGCAACTCGCCGGAGAGCAGCCAGGCCAGCGTGCCCTGCCCGGCCTCCTGCGGCTGGGCCGGCAGCAGGTAGGCCCACCACTTGACCGCCACCGCCGACGGTGCCGGCATCACCACGGCCGAAAAGAGGCCAGCCCGCGAGCAGGCCTCCCACAGGATCAACACCAGCACCGGCACCAGCGCGCCGTGGGCGAAGGCTTTGATTTTCGGCAGCATCGCTTACTTCACCTTCAGGTCGGCCTTGGCCTTCTGCAACAGGTCGAGCTTGACCCATTCGGCAGCCTTCGGCGGCTTGGCCATGCGCCCGACGCCGTACTTGTTCATGAAGTCGGTGGTGATGTCGATATGCTCCAGCGTCACATCGTAGGTGTAGTCGGCGTTATCCATCGCGTCCTTGAAGTCCTGCGAGGTAATCTGGCCTTTGAACATCTGCTCGCGCACGTACTTGTCGGCCAGCGCCGTGTCGTTGTTGAACAGCGTGGTGGTCTCGACGAAGCACTTCATCAGGCGCTGCGCGACATCCTTCTTTTCGTTGTACATCTTCTCGGTCATCACCAGCAGGCGCACCGGCTCGCCCATCTTGGTGGTGTACGGCTTCATGATCTCGACACCGAACTTCTTGTTCAGCGCCTGCGAGGACTGCGGCTCGGACTGGCACATGGCGTCGATCTGCTTGGCGGCCAACGCCTGGTTGAGGTCGGCGAAAGCGAGGAAAACGATCTGCACATCCTTGCCCGGCTTGTCCGACCAGGTCAGGCCGGCCTTTTCGAGTTCCGCGTAGAGCAGCAGTTCATGCGCCCCACCCCGCGTCACGCCGACCTTCCGGCCTTTCATGTCGGCCAGCGACTTGATACCGGAATCGACACCGGCGACGATGCGTGCCCCACCCTTGGCGAAACCGGCCACGGTGACGATCGGCACGCCATTGGCGCGGCCCGAGATGGCGCCGTCGGAAGCCAGCGCCGCAATGTCGATCTCGCCGGCGACGATGGCCGGCATGATGTCCGGCCCCTTCGGGAACATCCGCTCCTCGACCTTCAGGTTGTACTTGCCGCAGGTTTCCTTCATGTAGGACACCGCGCCGTAGTGGGCGAACTTCAGGTTGCCGAGGCGAACTACGTCGGGGGCCTGGGCCTGTGCCGACAGTGAGGCAGAAAGGCCAAAGGCGGCCAGGGCGGCGAAACGGGTCGTTTTTTGCATGAAATCATCTCCTCCAGAAACAATCGGGCCGCAAAGCGGGCGTGTCTCTGATTCGCACGAGCCATGCCAGGGGTCGAGCTATCGCAAGGCATTGATTCAAAGCGGTTCGGCATCCATCCCGGACAGTTGGCCGTGCGATCGATCGGAATCGACGGACAATCCTGTGCGGAAATCCGCACAGACCAACTTGTCACCCTGCTGACATATTGTTGCAACGCAACATGCAACTAGGCTATTCCCTAGGGGAGCACGTCCTCGCCAAGCTAACAAAACGCACGTTTGTTTTTCGATCATTCACCCGTATTCAGCAAAAAGCACAAATACCTGCCAATAAACGCACCTTCATATGCTGCATTGCAACAATATTCAAAAAACATTGTTACAATGCTGTCGCTGTAATTATTAATTTCTCACCCAAGGAGCCTCCGATGTCCATCAATCCCGAGCAATTCGCCGCCGCCAACAAAGCCGCCGTTGATTCCCTCCTGGCTGTTGCCAACACCGCCCTGGCTTCTGCCGAGCGTATCGCTACCCTGAACCTCGAAACCGCCCGTTCGGTCCTCGAAGATTCCGCCGCCAACGCCAAGGCCCTGATGGGTGCCAAGGACGTCAAGGACGCCGTGACCATCCAGGCCTCCCTGGCCCAGCCGGGTGTCGAAAAGGCCGTCGCCTACGGCAAGTCGGTCTACGAAATCTCTGCCCAGATGCAAGAGCAAGTGACCAAGATGGTTGAAGCCCAGTTTGGCGAATTCCAGAAGAACGTTGCCGGCATGCTGGAAAAGGCCGCCAAGTCCGCTCCGGCCGGTTCCGACGTTGCCGTCGCCGCCGTGCAAAGCGCCATCGCTGCTGCCAACTCCGCTTTCGACAACATGCGCAAGGCCGCCCAGCAAGTGACCGACCTGACCCAGAACAATATCGCTGCCGCTACCAGCGCTACCGTCAAGGCCGCCAAGAAGGCTTCCGGCAAGTAATATCGCCAAGCTTCAAGCTGCAAAAAAAGAAGCCCGCAATGTGCGGGCTTCTCTCGTTTACGGCTTAAAAACTGCGGACTCAATCAGCGCGTCGAACGCACCATGTGGACATAGAGCGATTCGACCCGCTCACGCGCCCAAGGGGTACGCCGCAGGAACTTCAGGCTGGAGGCAATGCTTGGCTCGTGGTTGAAGCAGCGGATCTCGATCTCACTCCCAAGTGCCTCCCAGCCATAGTGGGCGACGAGCTGCTGCAGGATCATCTCCAGCGTCACGCCGTGCAACGGGTTGTTCGGTTGCTCCGCAGCCATGTCACTTCGCCATGGATGAAATCAACGCGGGCGCGATTTCGGCAGCGGCTTGCGCTGACGCTGGCCGGGGCGGGCCTTGGCGGCTTCCGGCTTCGGCTTGGGCACCAGCAGGTTCTTGCCGGCACCGGCCGCAGCGGCCCGGTGGGCGAGCATGGCAGCGCGCAGCTGTTCGGCCGGAATCGCGACCGCCAGGCCATCGCCGCTGGTCGTATAGGCTACCAACTGGCTGCGCAGGGCGATCAGACGATCGGCCATCTCGCCCTTGCGCGGCAAGGCTTGGATCTGGCTCTCGGCGGCCGGGGTCAGGGCTACACCGCCATCACGCTCGACCAGCAGGCCGTTCTGACCAAGGCGCACGAAAGCCTCGCTCAGTTTTTCCTCGTTCGGGATATTCCCCTGGATCAGGTCGATGGCGGCCATGACTTCAAGCAGTTCGGCGGGACGGCGCTTGGCGGCGAGGGCCGTGGCAAGGAGGACGAGGGGATCATGATCGTGGATCGGGTACATGGCTGACCTTGAAAAAAGACAAACGATCAGCCGAACATCGACTGGCATTTGCAAGGCTCGCAGTTTAAAGCCAGCCGCCTCGAATCGCCGGATTCATTTCGCCATTTCGGGAAATAAACCCCGGACCCTGCAAAAAAAGGCCCGGAAAACCGGGCCTTGCAGGCGATACGCTATCCGGCTCAGGCCGCTTCGGCCATCGGCACCAGGAAGTCCTTGCTGATTCCGTCGCCGAGCAGGTAGATGCGATCCATGAAATCCTCCAGCCATTCATGCAGGCCGTGTTCGAGGATGTCCCCGATCCGTCCGTAATGCAGTTGCGCATGCAGCAAGCCGACCTGGCGCGCCGTTTCGTTCGACTGCTGGTTGGCGATCAGGTCAAGTGTCTTGATCACGCCATTCAGACAGAAATGCAGCGAGCGCGGCATGTCCTTGTTGAGGATGAGCAGCTCCGCCACTCGGTCAGGCGTAATCACATCGCGATAGACCTTGCGATAGACCTCGAAGGCCGACACCGAGCGCAACAAGGCTGCCCACTGGTAGAAGTCGGTCGCGCCCTCGTCACCCTGCGGGCGCAGCACGTGGTACTTGAAGTCGAGGATGCGCGCCGTGTTGTCGGCCCGCTCAAGCAAAGTACCTAGCCGAATGAAATGGTAGGCCTCGTCCTGCAACAGGGTACCGAGTGTCGTGCCACGCGTCAGCGATGAACGCATCTTGACCCACTCGAAATAGTCCCCGATGCCGGCGCTGACCAACTGCTCGAAACTGCGTCCACGCGCCTCCAGCCAGGTGTAGTTCAGCGTTTCCCACATTTCGGTGGTCAGCGTGCCGCGCACGGCATGGGCGTTTTCCCGTGCCATGCGCAGGCAGCTATGGATGGACGAGAAGTTGTCCGCATCGCTGACCATGAACTTCAGCACGTTCTCGCCATTGACCACGGAATACTTGGCGGCGTAAGCATCTTCCAGGCTGTTCAGCGCAATGATGGCGCTCCAGCTCTGGTTGGCCGCTTCCTCGGATTGCGGCACCAGTGACATCTGGTAGGTCACGTCGAGCAGACGGGCGAGATTCTCGGCACGCTCCATGTAGCGCGACATCCAGAACAAATGATCGGCAGTACGACTCAGCATGATTAATCCTCCAGAACCCAGGTGTCCTTGGTACCGCCGCCCTGCGACGAATTCACGACCAGCGAGCCCTTGGTCAGCGCGACGCGGGTCAGGCCGCCGGGGACCATATTCACGCATTCGCCCGACGACAGCACGAAGGGGCGCAAATCCAGGTGACGCGGCGCAATGCCTTCCTCGACGAAGGTCGGGCAGTTGGACAAAGCCAGCGTCGGCTGGGCGATGTAGCCGTCCGGCTTGGCGATCAGCAGTTGGCGGAAGTGTTCGATCTGCTCCTGGGTCGAAGCCGGCCCGACCAGCATGCCGTAGCCGCCGGCACCATGCACTTCCTTGACGACCAGTTCCGGCAGGTGATCGAGCACGTATTTCAGGTCATCCGGCTTGCGGCACATGTAGGTCGGCACATTGTTCAGCTTCGGCTCCTCGCCAAGGTAGAAGCGGATCATGTCCGGCACGTAGGGGTAGATCGACTTGTCGTCGGCGACGCCGGTACCGACCGCATTGGCCAGCGTCACGTTGCCCGCCCGGTAGGCCTCCATCAGCCCCGGCACGCCAAGCGCCGAATCGGCACGGAAAACCTGCGGATCGAGGAAGTCGTCGTCGATGCGGCGATAGATCACATCGACGCGCTGCGGCCCCTGCGTCGTGCGCATGTAGACCACCTCTTCCTTGACGAAGAGATCGCGGCCTTCGACCAGTTCGACCCCCATCTGCTGGGCCAGGAAGGTGTGTTCGAAATAGGCGCTGTTGTAGGCCCCTGGCGTCAGCACCACCACCGTCGGATCGGCCACCCCCTTGGGCGATACCGCGCGCAGCTTCTCCAGCAACAGGTCCGGGTAATGCTGCACCGGCGCTACCTTGTGTCGGGCGAACAGCTCCGGGAACAGACGCATCATCATCTTGCGGTCTTCGAGCATGTAGGACACACCGGACGGTACGCGCAGGTTGTCCTCCAGTACGTAGAACTCGCCTTCGCCGGCCCGGACGATATCCACACCGGTGATGTGCGCGTAGATGCGGCCCGGCACATCGACGCCCTGCATGATCGGCCGGTACTGGGCATTGTTCAGCACCTGCTCGGCGGGAATGATGCCGGCCTTGAGGATTTCCTGATCGTGGTAGACGTCCCACAGGAACATGTTGAGCGCCTTGACGCGCTGGCGCAGGCCAGCCTGCAAGGCCTTCCATTCAGCGGAAGGAATGACCCGCGGAATGATGTCGAAGGGGATCAGACGCTCCTTGCCCGCCTCCTCGCCATACACCGCGAAGGTGATGCCGACACGGTGAAAGGCCAGGTCGGCCTCGGCTCGCTTGCGCTCGATGCGCTCGGGCGGCGTCGCCTTGAGCCAGTCTTCGTACCCCTTGTAATGCGCCCGGACGCCGCCTTGGGCGTCATACATCTCGTTATAGAAGTTCATTTTTGGACTCGTCGCTGAGGATGCTCTCGTACGGGATTCAGCAGGTTCCATGCCACCCGTAATCAGCCTTAAATCATGCGCCGGATACCACTTTTGAACTATTGACGCACCGCAAAGGTGCGATGAATTTTCAAGTTGGTGCAAAGAAAAAGCCCGCTGGATTTCGCCAGCGGGCTTTTGATGGAAGTACTACGAAAGGCTTAGACGCGTTCGAAGATGACCGCGATGCCCTGGCCGCCACCGATACACATGGTGACCAAGCAGTACTTGCCGCCGATGCGGTTCATTTCGTAGATCGCCTTGGTGGCGATGAAGGCACCGGAGCAGCCGACCGGGTGGCCGAGGGCGATGGCGCCGCCGTTCGGGTTGGTCTTGGCCGGATCCAGGCCGAGCACCTTGGAAACGGACAGGGCCTGCGCCGCAAAGGCTTCGTTCGACTCGATGACGTCCATCTGGTCCAGGGTCAGGCCAGCCTTCTTGAGGGCCAGCTTGGTTGCCGGGATCGGGCCTTCGCCCATGATGTCGTTCGGCACGCCGGCGACAGCATAGGAAACCATGCGGGCGATCGGGGTCTGACCGGCCTTGGCGGCAGCGGCAGCGTCAGCCAGCACGAAGAAGGCTGCGCCGTCGTTGATGCCGGAAGCGTTACCGGCGGTGACGGTACCGTCCTTCTTGAAGGCCGGCTTCATCTTGGCCAGCGATTCCATGGTCGTGCCACGCTTCAGGTGCTCGTCGGTGTCGAACACAACCTCGCCCTTACGGGTTTGCTTGACGATCGGCATGATCTGCGACTTGAAGTGGCCGGCATCGATGGCGGCAGCAGCGCGACGCTGCGACTCGACAGAGAAGGCATCCTGGTCTTCACGCGAGAAACCGTGCTTGGTAGCGAGGTTCTCGGCGGTGATACCCATGTGGCCGACGCCGAACGGGTCGGTCAGCACGGCAACCATGGCGTCGATGGCCTTGGCGTCACCCATGCGGGCACCGGAACGCAGGGCCGGCATCAGGTAGGCAACCTTGGACATCACTTCGACGCCACCGCCGATACCGTAGTCGCAATCGCCGAGCAGGATGTTCTGGGCGGTGGTGACAATGGCTTGCAGGCCGGATGCGCACAGGCGGGAAACCTGCATGGCGACGGAATCCATCGGCAGGCCAGCCTGGATGGAAGCAACGCGGGAAACATAGGCGTAGCGGGAATCAACCGGCATCGTGGTGCCGACGGTAACGTAGTTGATTTGTTGCGGATCGACATTGGAGCGAGCAATCGCTTCCTTCATGACCATGCCGCCCAGATCGCACGGGTCCATGTCAGCCAGGGAACCACCGAAAGCGCCGATGGGGGAACGAACTGCACTCAGAACAACAACTTCCTTAGTCATGTATCTACCTCCTCAGTGAAATTGATTCAGCCCACCAGACTAGCGAGCCCCAACAAAAAGAGCAACAACATCCACAGCACCGTAGCGCGCCAGACGAGGCCCACGGCACTTTGCATAAAATCGACGTCGGCCGGATCACCCAGGCCCAACTCGGCCCTATCGGCCACATCCACACCGTCAATTACCGGCCGCCCCAACTGCACGCCCAAGGCCCCGGCTCCTGCCGCCAGCACGATACCGAGATCGCGGTCCGGCCATTGCGCTGCCTGGGTACGCCAGCAATAGGCGGCATCCTCGAAATCGCCGACGATGGCGAAAGCCGCCGCGGTAACCCGTACCGGCAACCAATCGATGATAGAAAAGCTTTGTGCCGAAAATGTTGCAAAAACATTGCTCGAATCAACCGCAGCCGATGTCCAGCGGTCGCGCACAATCAGCGACAGGCGATAGAGCAAGGCACCGCACGGCCCTGGCAGCAGAACGAACCACAGCAGCACGGCAAATACATGGCGATGCGATGCAGCGAGAGCCCCTTCGATGGACAGTCGGGCAATGTCTTCCGAACCCAGGTTGTACGAGGAACGCCCCTGCCATTCGTCAAGCAAGCGACGCGCTTGCTCCAGGTCGCCGAGGCGCAGGGCCAGCTGGATTTCGGTGTAATGATGGCTGAACTGACGAAAGCCCATCGTCAGGTACAACACGCCCACGTTCAGCAACAGGGCAAAAACGGGATTGAGCGCATACAAGGCTGCGTAGATCGCACCGACCAGAACGACCGGCAACAGAACGGCTAGAGACCACGCCAAGGCGCCGTGGCGATAGGCCCCGGCATTGAAATGCGACTCGATGAAATCCGCCCAGGCACCCAGCGGCTCGGCAACGATGCGACGATAATCAAGGGGCTGCAGTTGCTCGATGAGGAAGACTGCAATCAGCGACAGAAGACTCATTTGGGGCCGAGATTTGCCGTATTCGGCTTATTTTCATATTTCAAAGTGCCACGATACCACGGCTCAGGCGGCATGGAGAAGCCCGAGGCGCTCCGACAGGGAGCGGATCATGCCGGCCGTCGCTCCCCAGATGAAGTACTCGCCGTAAGGCATGGCGAAGTAATTGCGCAAGGCCCCGCGATAATGCAACGAATGTTGCTGGTGGTTGGCCGGATCGAGAAGAAAGGAAAGCGGCACCTCGAAGATTTCGGCAACCTCGAAGGGGTCCGGCTGCAAATCGAAAGGCGGCCTGACCAAGGCCACCACCGGGGTTACCCGAAACCCGGTTCCAGTACGGTACTCAGGAAGAAAACCGACGATCTCGATGCGTTCGCGCGAAAGACCAATTTCCTCTTCGGTTTCGCGCAAGGCCGTATCCATCGCCGAGGCATCATGTTCCTCGACCCGTCCGCCAGGAAAACTGATCTGCCCGGCATGATCCCTCAGGTGCGCCGTCCGTTGGGTCAGCAGCACGGTATGCCCGTCGTCGCGCAGGACGATCGGAAACAATACGGCCGCCGGAGTCAGTGGCAAATCCGCCGCGCCATCCTCCTGTACAAAATGCCCGGCCAACGGCTCAGCCAGCAAGCTGGCCCGCAAACGCTCCAGATCGACCGTCATTGCGCCGGAGAATCCTCCTCGATTTCGGCATTGACCGATGCCAAGGCATCCTGCAGCGTCTCTTCAGACAAATCGTTGATCGAGGTTGCCACCAGATCAGCGGATTCGACTGCCCCCACAGGCAGGCGCTTGCTATCAAGGCTGGCAATCAATACCGCCGCCGAACCGGCCACGCGCAACAACGCCTGCCGCTCGCCCATCATCATTTCTATTTCACGGCGCAGTAATGCAATTTCCTGGTCCCGTTGCGGCATTTTCTCTCTCCTAGAATCGTTTTTTGAGTGTCATGGTACTGCCGTCGCGCTGCATTTCCATCCGGTTCAGGAAACTCATGCCCAATAGCGCAACCGGCATTTCGGTCTGGTGGATCAGGGCGTCGACGTTATGCAGCGTCACATCGCCGATGCGCACCGTATCGAGCTGAATCTTGCTGACGACTGCCTGGCCATTGGCCGTGTTGCTCAAGGCCTTCTGGCCGCGATTGAAATCGACGCCCACACGGCGCGCATCGGTCGCCCCCAGGGAAATCATCGTTGCGCCAGTATCGACCAGAAAGCGGACAGATGTCCCGTTGATCGTGCCTATCGTATAAAAATGCCCCTGCCCGTCGGCCGTCATGATGATCTTGCCGGAGCCATCGGCGCTGCCCGTTCCGATCGCGTGCTGCCCCACCCGTAACGGACGTTTCTTGCCGCCGATTTCTATCGTCACCTGATCACCCTGAATGGACAGCAGCTTCACGCCATCGACGGTTTGTCCAACCGGCACGGCCAGCGGCTCGCCACCATTGATCATCAACATGGCCTTGCTGCCCATGATGCCGGCCAAGCCAACATCCTGCGCGCCGACAACGGGAGATAGCAACAAAAAGGTCACGGCCAGCAGCGTAAAATGACAGCTCACTTTTCTGGGTAAATTTTCCACCATGAAACCCGTTGCCATCTTCCGCCACTCCCCAACTGAAGGTCCCGGTTATTTTGCCATATTCCTTGAGCAGCAAGGGATTCCATGGCGTCTGATCGCAGTCGATGCGGGCGAACCCGTTCCCGATGACCCCGAGGCATACTCCGGCCTGTGTTTCATGGGCGGGCCCATGAGTGTCAACGACCCGCTACCGTGGATTGAAGACATTTGCCGGCTCATCCGCCAAGCCGTTGCCGCTGGAATACCGGTCATTGGACACTGCCTCGGCGGGCAATTGATCAGCAAGGCGATGGGCGGCCAGATCACCCGGAATCCGGTCAAGGAAATCGGCTGGGGGAGCGCGTTTGGTGAATCCAATGCGACAGGCAAGCATTGGCTGGGCGACCTTGCCGGCAAGACCGGAACCGTTTTTCAGTGGCACGGCGAAACTTTCAGCATTCCGGAGGGTGCCACCCGCCTGTTTTCCAGCAGCCACTGCGCCAATCAGATGTTTGTGCTCGGCCCCCACCTGGCCATGCAATGTCACGTCGAGATGACGCCGGAAATGATCAATACGTGGACGACGCAATGGGCTGACGAGGTAGCCGCGGTCGCCCACCAGGCCAGCGTTCAGAAAATTGACGACATGCGCGCCGGAATTTCGGAATGCCTGGTGCCGATGCGGCAGCTATCCGACCAGCTTTACTCAGTCTGGATTCGAGGCCTGGCCCGCTGAACAAAAAAGGGCAGCCGCAGCTGCCCTTTCCGCACTCACCGCGGGATGGCGCAAACGCTCAGTCGCGGAAATTGCCCGCCTTGATCGGAAAATCAGTGACTTCCTTGCGGATCAGGGCAATGCAATCCTGCAGGTCGTCGCGCTTGGCGCCTTGGACACGTACCGCATCGCCCTGGATCGAGGCCTGCACCTTGAGCTTGGCATCCTTGATCATCTTGACGAGTTTCTTGGCCAGTTCGGTCTCGATACCCATCTTGATCTTCAGCTCCTGCTTGACCTTGTTGCCGGAAACTTTCTGCATCGGCTGGTGATCGAGACGCTTGGTACTCTCGACTTCCTTCTTTTCCATGGCTGGAAAAAGGATGTCCTTGATCTGGTCCAACTGGAAGTCGGAATCACCGTGCAGAGTGATGATCTTGTCCTTCTCGTTGAACTCGACCTTGGCCGAGGTGCCCTTGAAGTCGTAGCGGTTTTCAATCTGGCGAACGGCGACGTCGATGGCGTTCTTCAAGGCCACCATGTCGGCTTCGGAGGTGAAGTCAAAACTGGGCATGGAATCTCCTGAAATCAAAAGCCCGGCACGACGGCCGGGCTGGATGGCTCAACGGCCGCTTAGCCGAAGTGGCAAACGTAGTGATAAGGCTCGTCGCAGGCGATCTCGAAGCTGGAGTTGCCCGGCACATTGAAAGACTGGCCATCGCCGTGGGTCTTCCACTCGGCTTCGCCCTTCAGCTTGACGCGGCACGAACCGCCGACGCCTTCCATGATTTCCGGCGCGCCGGTATTGAAAGTCAGGCTGGACGGCAGGATCACGCCTACCGTCTTCTTGGTGCCATCGGCTAGCACAACCGTGTGGCTGACGCACTTGCCATCGAAATAAACATTGGCCTTCTTGACCACCGAAACATTGTCGTATTGCGACATTTAAATACCCCAGATTTTCTGAATGATTCCCTTGGCAATAAAGCCGACCATGCCAAAAGCCAGCACGAAGAAGAGCACGAAGGTACCCGTCTTGCCAGCCTTGGATTTCCAGGCGATCTCACCAATGATGAACAGCATGAAGAGAATGAAGGCACCGACGCCCCAGGTCGAGAAGAAATCTGCGATCTGCTCTTCGTTGAACCCGAATACGGTGCCGTCCATTGCTTAGCCCTTCTTCTTCGCGACCGGCTTTTTCGCAGCGGCCTTGGCTACCGGTTTGGCTACGGCCTTGGCAGGTTTGGCTGCCGCCTTGGCCGGGGCCGCAACCTTCTTGGCAACGGGTGCCGCAACAGCCTTCTTCAGCACGACTTTGGCAACATCCTTCACAACTGGCTTGGCCGCAGCTTTCGGTGCAGCCTTGACCGCCGGCTTTGCTGCAGCCTTGACCGCCGGTTTGGCTGCGACGACTTTCTTCGGCGCAGCCTTCTTGGCTGCTGCCGGCTTGCCGGCCTTCTTAGCTGCCAGATTGGCCGCAATACGCATGCGCAGGGCGTTCAGCTTGATGAAGCCACCGGCATCACGCTGGTCGTAGGCGCCGGCATCGTCCTCGAAGGTGGCGATGGTCGAATCGAACAACGAATCGGTCTTCGAGTCGCGGCCGACGACAATCACATTGCCCTTGTACAGCTTCAGGCGGACGGTACCGTTCACGGTTTGCTGCGTATGGTCGATCAGCACCTGCAGCGCCTTGCGCTCCGAACTCCACCAGTAGCCGTTGTACACCAGGCTGGCGTAGCGCGGCATCAGGTCGTCCTTGAGGTGGGCGACTTCGCGGTCGAGCGTCACCGATTCGATGGCGCGGTGGGCGCGCAGCAGGATGGTGCCGCCCGGGGTTTCGTAGCAGCCGCGCGACTTCATGCCGACATAGCGGTTCTCGACCAGATCGAGACGGCCGACGCCGTGAGCGCCACCGAGCTTGTTCAGCGTGGCAAGGATTTCGTGGGCCTTCATCTTCTTGCCGTTGATGGCGACGACGTCACCCTTGGCGAATTCCAGATCGAGGTACTCAGCCTTGTTCGGGGCCTTTTCCGGCGACACGGTCCACCGCCACATCGACTCCTCGGCTTCAGCCGCCGGATCTTCCAGGTGGCGACCTTCGTAGGAGATGTGCAGCAGGTTGGCGTCCATCGAGTACGGCGATTTCTTGCCGCGTTTCATCTCCACCGGGATGCCGCGCTGTTCGGCGTAGGCCATGAGCTTCTCGCGTGACGTGAGATCCCACTCGCGCCACGGCGCGATGATGCGGATGTCGGGGCGCAA
>JACCDS010083178.1_pt1 | contig 20650 bp, 17 predicted proteins | sample 7446441 | NCBI WGS metagenome assembly JACCDS01 (sample SAMN15323445, study PRJNA562643) | freshwater metagenome | isolation source: river surface water | place: USA:Blue River Watershed | collected 2017-08-17
GGCAGCTACGACGATTACCTGGCGCAGCAACTGGCTAACGCCTGATCACCCCATTGCAGTTCGAAAAAAAGGCGCCTTGTGCGCCTTTTCTTTTTGGTCAGGCTCCACAGCAAAGTGCCGACAATTTGTTGATGCGATGTCGTTTTTTTATAGAGCGGACAAATGGTTAGCAAAGCGCAGATTATTTTGCCGGGAATTCGCGGTCAGGGGCTTCTCAGCGCCACGGCCATGGCATAGGATAATTTTTTTCATCAGGTCTTTTTGATTATCTTCTTTTGTCAGTAACAGGCGGGGAGCCTCATGTTTAACCGTGCGCTAAAACAAGAAAACCAACAACTCAGAGAACAACTCAAAGAAGCACAACGGCAGGCCCGCGATCAGGCCGAACAATTTCAGCAGCAGCTGCGCGCAGTCGAAGCCGAACTGGCCGCCGTCAACAGCCGCCAGCAGGAACAACAGTGGCAACAGCAACAACTGCAGGGCAGCGGCGCACTGGAAGCGGTGAGTCAAAGTCTCAGTGAACATGCCGAAGCACTGATCGCCGAGCGCACGGCACTGGCCAAGCTGGAAGACATCTTTGGCCAGACCCAAAGCGCCATCCGCACACTGGAAGACCGCGCCACTCAAATTACCGGTCACGCCAATCAAAGCGCCGAAACTGCTGCTGTGCTGGATGGTACCGCAGGCTCAATCAATGCGCTTATCTCCAGCATTCAGGAAATTTCCGATCAGACCAACTTGCTGGCACTCAATGCCGCCATTGAGGCCGCCCGCGCCGGTGAAGCCGGCCGTGGTTTTGCCGTGGTAGCGGACGAAGTGCGCCAACTGGCAGGTAAGGCCAACGACGCCAGCAAGCAGATTGAAAGCCTTATCCGTAAAATTATTGAGCAGACCAATAATATCAAAGGGTTAGTGTCACAAAGCCAGCAAAGTGCCGCCGATGTGTCGCAGTCATCCCAACAAATCGACAAAGTGGTCAATGAAGTCATTCAGCGCTCGGACGCGATGAAAAAGCTCATTCGCCTGACCACCACGCTGACTTATCTGGACGGTCTCAAAATGGATTACCTGAGCTGGAAAGCCGCCGTTTATCAGGCAGTGGCTCAGCAGCGTGAAGTGCCTGCCTCAGTGGCCGAGCGTAAGTATCAGGAATGGTGCGGCAGCGGTAATTACGGCCATCGTCATTACGGCCAGCTCAATAGTTTCCGTAGTATTGAAAGCCCGCATCGGGCATTCCATCAGGCCGGGCGCGAAGCGCAGCAGGCCGGACGCAATGGCAATACCGCCGCACTGGCGCAGTCACTGGCCCAGCTCGAAGCGGCTGCCGGGCAGGTGGTGCAGGCCATTGAACATTTGCAGCAGGATGTCAGGGCGAAAGCCTGAACGTCGCAGCAGCGCTTTTGTTGATATAAGACAAAAGCATCATGTCGCAAAGCAAGTAAGCTGTAGCAATATTTGCCGGCCCGGTCGCACAATGACCGGGCCCTTTGTTTTACCGACAAGGATGGTCGTCACTTTGTGGAGCTTCCACAGTCTCTTGCCGGAGTCTTTATGTTTTTTACCAAAGCACTGAAACAACAGATCGACGAATTAGCACAGCAATTGCAGCGCCAGCAGCTGCAACATCAGCAGGAACTGAGTCTTCTGCAGCAACAGCATCAGCAAGAGCTGGCCCGGCTGCAACAAACGTTGGCCGCCCAACAACAGCAAGATTCGGTTTGCGGCGCCATGTTGTCTGGTGCCGGTATGTTGTCGCAGATCCGCGAGGATATCGCTCAAAGCGCCCATCAACTGTCCAGCGAGCGGGAAGCCTTAACAGCATTGGATGATATTTTTGGCCAGACCCATCAGGCGCTGGCCAGTTTGCAGCAACGCGCCGGGCAAATCACCCGCGATGCCGCCCAAAGTGCCGAAGTCACTGCAGTGCTGGATGGCACGGCCAATTCAATCAATCAGCTGATCTCCAGCATCCAGGAGATCTCAGATCAAACCAATTTGCTGGCCCTTAATGCGGCGATCGAGGCAGCACGGGCCGGCGAGGCAGGCCGTGGCTTTGCCGTGGTGGCCGATGAAGTCCGCCAGCTCGCTGGCAAGGCGCATCAGGCCAGCAACCAGATTGAACAACTGGTGCGACGGATCATCGGCCAAACCGGCGAGATCCGCCAAAAGGTTGAGCAGAGCCAGCACAGTGCAACCGAAGTGGCCGCAGCATCCAGCCAGATAAAGCAGGCAGTGGCGCGCGTGATCGATACTTCAGGCCACATGCAGCAAGTAATTAGCGCAAGCTCAACGATGGCGTTTCTCAATACAGTGAAACTGGACCACGCCGTCTGGAAGAATCAGGTCTACGAACTGGTGCAGCAGAAACAATTCAGCCAGCCAGTCAACTCGCATGCCGAGTGCCGGCTCGGCAAGTGGTATTTTGAAGGCGAGGGCCGGGCGCGCTACGGCCATTTGCGCAGCTTCCAGCAACTGGATGAACCACACAAAGCAGTCCATCAGGCTGGTCGCGCCGCTCTGCAGGCCGGCGCCGCCGGTCAGGAGGCGCAACTGGTCAGTCAGCTGCGTCAGATGGACCAGGCCAGCCTGCAGGTCACCCAACTGCTCAGTCAATTACAAGCCGAGATCAGTCGCTAAACCCGGCGACATTTCAAGGCTTGACCTTCAATACACTGGCCGCCTGCAGCAACTCTTCATTGACCTGTTGCTGATGGCGCGCCTGGGCCGCTAAATCGCTCATCGCCTGATCGGTCGCCACGGCAGACTGGTGCAGCTGCGCCAGTGCTGAGCTGATCTGCCGGCTGCGGCCGGCTTCCGCCGCGCCCAGTTGCGCCGCCTGCGCGGTCGCGTGCTGGATTTGCGCCACGGCCTCAAGAATATGCTTGAGCTGGCTGTCAGCCGCCTCAGCTTTGGCCAGACATTGCTCGGCGGTCTGCTCTTCGAGCTGTAAATCGTGGCGGGTGGTGTCGACGGACTGCGACAAGCGGTTCAGCATCGCGGCGATCCGGGCTGTCGCCTCACTGCTGTTGGCCGATAAACGACGCACTTCGTCAGCGACCACCGCAAAGCCGCGGCCGTGTTCACCAGCGCGGGCCGCTTCGATAGCCGCGTTGAGCGCCAGCAGATTGGTTTGCTCCGCCACGCCCTGAATGGTATCCAGCACCTGAGCAATCGCCGCCGCGGCGCTGTTGAGCTCAGTCATGCTGTCGGCTGACTGGCGCACCTGGCGACTGAGCTGACGGATCTGCTGATAAAGCGCATCAACGCCACCAGCGCCGGCGCTCGCCTGTTCACCGGCGGCGCTGGCCTGCTGGCCTGCCAGTTCCAGTTGTTGCTGCATCCGTGCCAGCGCTTCAGCCGCACTGGCCGCCTCAGTGTCGAGCTGGGTCAGCGCCGCTTTTTGCTGATAAACCGCACTTTGGCTATTGAGGCTGATTTGCAGATTCTGCTCCGCCAGTTGCTGACTACGGCTGCCGGCATGTTGCACATTGTGTTGCAGCTGACCCAGCCGGCTGAATAACAGCTGCAGCGAATGGGTGGTCTGCGCAAGCTCTGTATCACGCTGGGCGGCAAAAGGCCGGGTTAAATCACTGTCACGCGCCGCATCTTCCAGTTGACCGGCCAGTTGCTCTAAAGGCCGGGCGAAACCACGACCAAGCCAGCTGGTCAGCAGCAATGCCGCGATGCCCGCGGCCAGAATGGTCAGCATACTGCCCAGTAACAACTGGCCGGTCAGTGTATCGAGGCTTTGAAATAATTCAGATTTTTGTTGGCGGGTCAGTAGCACAGCCGCACTGTCGCCCAGCATCACCCGCTGACTGCGCAGCAGGTATGCGCCTGTTTCATCGCTAAGATGCGCGCTTTGTGGCTTACCGGTCAGTGTCGCCTGCAGTAAATCTGCCGCTAAACCATGCGCCGGATGAGCAAAACGACTGGTGGTCAGTGGTTCGCCCTGGCTGCTGAGCAGATAGCTGTCACCGGTCTCGCCCAGGCCAATGTCGCGCCATTGCTGCTGGTTGGAGATGAGCGCGCTCAGCGCCTGCATCGGCAGCTGCAGCACCAGCACACCGCTGATGTCCTCGCTGAGCGGACTTCTGACGGGCGCCGCCATAAACAGCGTACGCTGATTGAACTGGCCGATAAAAGGCGCGGGCGCAGACAGCGCATACCCTTTAGCCGGCTCGCGCAATAAAGCGCGCACCAGCGTGGCCAGCTCAGATTTGGCAAAAGCGCCGCTTTGCAGGGAGGTGGCAAACAGCGGGCCTTTTTGCACCGAATACAGCACATCAAGATTGCGCGCATCCAGCAGATACAAATCATCAAAGCCAAACTGGCGGACAATACCGGCAAAACTCTGATGATATTTACGGTGCTGCTGACCATAAACAGAGCCATCCTGACGGTCCGTCAGCGTTGCCAGCGCTTTGACGCCGTGTGGGTTGGTCACCTGATAGTTTTGCTGCAGCAATAAGGTTTCCAGAGAAGCGCCGGCCAGCCACTGCGCGACATCCGGCTGTGCGCCCTGCGCTTGCGCCAGTGGCAAATACTGCTGCTGATACCAGGTCAGCACACTGCTTTTCAGGGACGCTTCACCCGGGTTTTCCACTTCATAGCGATATGATTTAAACGGATTACTGAAACCTTGCACCGCGTCCTGCGTCAGCCGGTTGTGCGCCAGGCTTTGCAGCAAGTCCAGTTGCTGGTTCAGATACTGCTCCAGAGCCTGCTGACGGCCGCTGGCCACGGCCAGAAAACGCTGTTCAATACTGTCGCTGAGCGCTTGCTCTGCTTGCTGGCGGGCCAACAAACTGCTGACGCCGACGGCAAGCGACATGGCGCCTAAAGTTAAGCCACCGACCAGCCACATCAGCCTGTGCGCAATTTTCATCTGAAACCTCTTACTGCCTGGAAGATTGCGCGCAGCTTAGGTTGGCAATGTTACAGTTATTTGACAAATCGCTGATGATTTAAGCTTTCGGATGGCTAAACGTCCGCATTAAACGACAATATTGTTTTTTAATAATCATTTGAAATAAGCATAGTCTTTATGGTTATCAAAAGACTTTGCTATAGTGCTGACATCCTGCTGGTTTCGATTGAGGATTTTTCGATGACCGACTGTGCATCTGCAGTGCAATTCCGCCATTTCTTTGATAAAGACAGCAACACCTTCAGTTATCTGATTTGGGACCCGCAAAGCCTCGACGCCGTCATCGTCGACCCGGTGCTGCAATTCGATGCCGCTTCAGGTGGCACCCGCGAACAGGCCGTCGACGACATCCTGCAGCAGCTGGCAGCGTTGGGGCTTCGGCTGCGCTATGTGCTGGAAACCCATGTCCATGCCGACCATTTGTCGGGGGCGGCCGTCATCAAAGCCAGAACCGGCGTGCCGGTCGGGGTGGGGGCCAATATTCATCAGGTGCAGCGTACTTTTGGCAAACTGTTTAATTTGCCGACGCTGGCCGATGGTAAACCTTTTGATTTACTGCTCGATGACGAAGCGGTGTTGCCGCTTGGAACCCTCAGTATCCGTACCTTGCACACTCCAGGACACACGCCGGCTTGCGTCAGTTATCTGATTGGCGATGTGCTGCTGGTGGGAGATACCTTGTTTATGCCGGACTATGGCACCGCCCGCTGCGATTTTCCCGGTGGCGATGCCGCGACTTTGTATCATTCGATCCAGCGGTTGTTTGCGTTGCCACCAGATACCCGCATGCTGATGTGCCACGATTACGGTGCGCCGGGCCGCCCTGAAGTGGCATTTCAGACCACGGTTGGCGCGCAGCAACAGCACAATATCCATGTTGGCGGCGGGCGCACCGAAGCCGAGTTTGTTGCCTTGCGTCAGGCGCGCGATGCGACGCTCAGCATGCCAAAACTGTTGCTGCCATCGGTGCAGGTGAATATGCAGGCCGGTGAATTACCGGCGCCGGAAGCCAACGGCGTGGCTTATCTGAAACTGCCACTGAATCAGTTTTCTGCATGAAATTACTGGTCGCTACCGATATTTGGGGCCTGAGCGCTGCGCTTCGTCAGGCGTTACAGCAGCTGCCAGACATTGCGCTGAAACTTGAGTTTGCAGAGCCGGCGTCTGCCGCCGGCGCTACATTTGGCGACGAGCAGCAGGCGTATCAGGCCTTTGTGGCCACAGGCGGCGTACCGGCTTACCAGGCCTTGCTGACAGAAAAAATCCGCCGGCACAAGCCCGACATTCTGCTGGGTTTCAGCGCCGGCGCCGCAGCACTGTGGGCTTGTAGTCCGCAGTGTGCAGATAAAAGCATGTTGTTAGTCTACGGCGGTCAAATTCGCCATGACAGCGCCCTGAAGCCGGCTTGCCGGGTGCATTGCCTGTGGACGGATGAAAGTCATTTTGATGTCCGGGCTTTGCAATCGACGCTCGCCAGCACGCAAAACCCCGACAGCTTCAGCCAGCAGCACTGGCCTTATGGCCATGGCTTTGTCAATCCGTTGTCTGGTCATTATGACCAGGCAGGGGCGGCGCTCTTTTGGCAGTTTTGCCGCAGCTGGCTGCAGCTTCATGCGGGGAACGCCTCGTAAATAATTTGATAATAAATTGATATTTTATTAAAGTTGTGCACTTTTTTTCAGCCACTACAGACCTTTCGTCTGATCAGGACGCGCTCTGATGCACATTGAATTAATCCCGGTCAATCGCGACAACTATCGGGCAGTTTGTCAGCTGCAATTATTGCCGGAACAAGCAGAACTGCTTGCCAGCAACCTCTGGTCGTTGGTGGAGGCAGGTTACGAAGACGACTACCATCCCCATGCCATTTACGCGGATGGCCGCGTCGTTGGTTTTATCATGTGGGTGCGCGAAAGCCGCCAGCGGATGTCCATCTGGCGATTTATGGTGGACAAAGACCATCAGCAGCGGGGGATAGGTCGCCAGGCCTTACAGCTCGCGATTGGCCAATTACGGACTGTCGAGCAGTTGCGTGAGATTGAGATCTGTTATGTCCCCGATAACCCAACTGCGGCACAGTTTTATCAAAGCCTTGGCTTTGTCGAACAGGGATTTGATGCCGCTGGCGAAGAGAAACTGGCTTATATCTATCTGTAAAGACTGAGTTCGCGTGCGGCTGCGGCAACACTTTGCGGCATGACCACAAAAAAAGCGGGCTTTACGCCCGCTTTGCTTTGACACACCCTGGTGGGTGAATTCCTGAACGCTGCTGTGCGGCCCGCCCCCCGGCAGGCCTGTTGCTCAGCGGGCGTTGGTGCTCTCAAAAATTTTGTCGGCTGATGCGGCGACAAAACCTGTGTAGAGCGAGCCGTCTGGCGTTGGGTAACGCAGCGCGAACTCATAGAAGCAACTGGGCACCGCGGCTTTGCCGTCGTTGAAGTCGACTTCTGCTTCATCGGCCAGTGTCGAAGACTGCTCCAGCAACACTTCCGGTGATCCTTTGATCTCACCGCCTGAGGTATTGAGCGGGAAACCAGCCTGTTTTAACGTACTGTTGACGGCTTGCAGCGTGTCAAAATTCTGCAGTGCATTAACTGACACGGTGAAATGGTTGGCTCGAAAGCCCCAGACTGCCATCCAGGCGGCGTACTCGCTTTCGGCCAACAGCTGGCGGTAGGTGGCCTGTGTCACCGGCCAGTGGCGGCCTGAGTATGGGAAGTTGGCCGCACCGACGGCATCAGCCGGGATAGCATCCACCAGCTGCTGCACCACAGCCTGCAAGGCCGGCGAGCATTGCTCAACTAACAATTCTGAAATAAAGACTTTGGGTGCCTGTGGGTCCGGATGCTCGTAGTGGCGGGCAAACAGCTTCTTGGCTTCAAAATGATACTCGCCTTTGGCAACATAACCGACCGCTTCAAAGTGCGCAGCCAGTTTGTCCAGGCCCACTTTGGGCAGGTTAAAGGTACGCAGGGCGATATGATCATTGATCACATCCTGCTGCTGCGATGAACCGAGCAGGGCGTGGATCTGTTTGGCAGAAGGCGTGACCTGTAAATAATCCTGCCACAGCGCGGCGAATAAATCCTGATATTGCGTGTACATATACTACCTGTGTTGACTATCGGTAAAGGCCGGGGATTTTACGAGTTCCCGGCGACAACTGCATTGATCTGGTACTTACTTTAGAAAAACTGCTGTCAGAGGCTAAGCCCCGGGCTCAGGCTGGCTGGCAGGCTGACCGCGTCGGCTTCAACCGAAGAGACCGGGTAAGCACAGTAGTCCGCCGCATAATAAGCACTGGCTCTGTGATTGCCACTGGCGCCAATACCGCCAAAAGGTGCTGCGCTCGACGCGCCGGTAATAGGTTTATTCCAGTTGACGATGCCGGCACGGATCCGCTGATAAAAATGCTGATAATCGGCGGCGTCATCGGCCAAAAGGCCGGCAGAGAGGCCAAAAGCAGTGTTATTGGCTTCTTCAATGGCGCTGTCAAAATCATCATAACGGTACACTTTTAACAGCGGGCCAAAGTGTTCTTCGTCCGGCAGCCGGGCGGCATGCGTCACATCAACAATCCCCGGCGTGACAAAACCAAGCTGCGGGTCAAGCTGGCTCAGCCGCACCAGCACCTGGCCGCCGATCCGCTCAATGGCATCCTGTGCCGCCACCATACCAGCGGCTGCTTTACTGCTAATCATCGCGCCATAAAACGGTTGCTGCTCGGCAAAAGGCGCACCCACTACTATGGCCTGCGTTGCTTTAACCAGTGCCGCCAGAATGGCATCGCCGTTTGGGCTGTTTTCGATAAAAAGCCGGCGGGCGCAAGTGCAGCGCTGACCGCTGGTAATAAAAGCCGACTGAATGATGTCATGTACAGCGGCTTGAATATTGGCGACATTTTTTACCAGCAGCGGGTTGTTGCCGCCCATTTCCAGCGCCAGAATTTTGCCCGGGTGGCCGGCAAATTGTTTATGCAGCAGATGGCCGGTATTGCTCGAACCGGTGAAAAACAGCCCGTCAATGCCGGCCAGTGCCGCGATGGCTTTGCCGGTTGCCACTTCACCTTGCAGCAGATTGAGCACACCGGCCGGCAGACCCGCTTCCTGCCACAAACGCAGTGTGTGTTCGGCGACCAAAGGCGTCAGCTCTGAAGGCTTAAACAACACTGTGTTACCGGCCAGCAGCGCGGGCACAATGTGGCCGTTGGGTAAATGACCGGGGAAATTATAAGGGCCGAACACCGCCACCACGCCGTGCGGCTTGTGGCGGACAAAGGCGCGTGCGCCCGGCATGTTGTTTTCGACGGTACCGGTTCTTTCCTGGTGCGCTTTGATGGAAATAGCGATTTTGCCAGCCATCGCCGCCACTTCTGTGCGGCTTTCCCATAAAGACTTGCCGGTATCCAGCGCAATAGTGCGGGCCAGCGCTTCGGTATTGGCTTTAAGCTGTTCGGCAAAGCGCTCGATAACTGCAACACGCCCGGCAAAAGGCAGGGCTGACCAGCGATAATAAGCGGCCCGGGCCGCCTGGTAAGCCTGCAGCACCTGCGCATCGTCTGCGCTGCGGCCTTGCCAGATCACCTGATTCGTCGCCGGGTCGATTGAACTGAACGGCGCGCCGCTGCCGGCCTGCCATTGCCCGTTGATAAACTGCACCCCTTGTTGTGAAGCTGAATTCATTTGGCACCTTTTTCCAGATTTAAATATCTCACCTGCTCGCCGGCGCTGATCTGCAGCGCGTCAGCCAGGCGTTGCGTCACGACGAGTTCATCGCCCTGCACACTGGCCTGATTGCTGATGGTGGCACGAAAGCCGGCCACTTTGAGGTTACAGACCGCCAACATCGGGCCTTCGGCCGGCACACCAATGGCAACTTTGATTTTGTGGCTGGCTCTGACCGACTTGATTTGTTTGAGCTGGGCTTCCACCGTTGGGCCGGCGTCAAATAAATCGACATAACCGCGATGGATAAAGCCTTCATTTTCCAGAAGTTTCAGCGCCGGCGCTGTATTGGCATGCACCTGACCAATCACGTCCTGCGCGGATTTTGGCAGCAAAGACACATAAATCGGGTGACGGGGCATCAGATCGGCAATAAAACCTTTGTTACCAATGCCAATCATGTGGTCGGCGGTTGGAAAATCGATGCTGAAAAAATACGACTGCAGCCATTGCCAGAAAGGCGGCAGTGAATGTTCATCGGCCACACCACGCATCTCGGCGATGACAATTTTGGAAAAACGCCGGGCCTGTTCGGCCATAAACATAAAACGCACTTTAGACAAAAAACGACCGTTCATGCCGGTGCGGTAAGGCTCCCGCAAAAACAAGGTACAAATTTCTGACACGCCGGTGTAGTCGTTACACATGGTCAGCACTTCGACCGGGTTGTAGACATTCAGCTCGTTGCTGTGATGGATCACCGTGCTTTTGTGGAAGTGGTACAAAGGTGTGGTCAGGCCCACAGAGGCCTCAATACCGCTGGTGCCGAGAATTTCACCGCTTTCGGTGTCTTCCAGTACAAACAGATACCCCTGATTACCGGGCTGTTCGGTATCAATGGCGAAACTGTGCTCAGAATGGGCAATTTTTTGTTTGAGCTTTTGCTCGTTGACCGGCAACGAGGTAAAACCCGCGCCGGATTCCACCGCGATTTGCATCAGCGCCGGATAATCAGCCTGGGTGATAGGACGAATTACTAACATCGGAGTTCCCTGTCAGCACCGGCGTTGCCGCCGGTGGGGTCAGTGTCCGGCTCAGCCTTGGCTGGCCACCAGTTTGGCGATAGCGGCCTCAAAACGCGCCATACCTTCGGCAATATCTGCCTCCGGAATGATCAGCGAAGGGGCAAACCGCACCACGTTGTAACCGGCCATCAGCACCAGCAAACCTTGTTCAGCCGCCGCCAGCATAAAATCGCGCGATTTGCCGGCAAAAGCCGGTGCCAGCGCGGCGCCCAGCAGCAGGCCCTGGCCACGGATCTCGCTGAATACCTGATATTTCTCGTTAATGGCGTGCAGAGCCGCCTTAAACAGCTGCTCACGCTGCTTGACGCCATTGAGCACCTGCGGCGTGTTGACAGTATCAAAAGCGGCCAGTGCCACGGCACAGGCCAGCGGGTTGCCGCCATAAGTGCTGCCGTGGGTACCAACCACCAGATGTTTGGCAATCTCGTTGGTGGTCAGCATAGCGCCGATGGGGAAACCGCCGCCGAGCGCTTTGGCTGTGGTCAGCACATCCGGCGTCACGCCCAGGCCCATATAGGCATACAGTTCGCCGGTGCGGCCGACGCCGCTTTGTACTTCATCAAACACCAGCAGCGCTTTGTGCTGGTCACACAGCTCGCGGACCCCTTTGATAAATTCAGCTGTTGGCGTAATGATGCCGCCTTCGCCTTGCAGCGGCTCTAACACCACTGCACAGGTGCGGTCGGAGATCAGCGCCTTGAGGCTGTCCAGATTGTTGTACTCGGCGTGGTCAATGTCGGCAGGTTTAGGGCCAAAACCGTCCGAATAGGCCGGCTGACCACCGACGGTCACCGTAAACAGTGTGCGGCCGTGAAAGCCCATTTTAAAAGCGATGATCTGGCTTTTTTCCGCCCCAAAAGTATTGAGCGCATAGCGGCGGACCAGTTTCAGTGCGGCTTCGTTGGCTTCAGCGCCTGAGTTTGCGAAGTAGACTTTATCGGCGAAAGTGTTGTCGACCAGTCGTTTGGCCAGCGCCAGCGCCGGTTCGTTGGTCATGGTATTGGACAAATGCCACAGCTTCTGGCCTTGCTCTGTCAGCGCTTTGACCAGCGCCGGGTGACAGTGGCCCAGGCAGTTCACTGCGATGCCGCCGGCAAAGTCGATAAACTCGCGCTCTTGCTGGTCCCACAGGCGAGAGCCAAGGCCGCGTACCGGAATGATCGGTGAGGGGGCGTAATTGGGAACCATAACTTCATCAAACAGGGCGCGGGTCAGTTGCATTTTTAATTCCTCGGGAAACTGGGGCTGGCAGGCAGCGAATGGGTTTTCTTTTCATTATATTGGCCGCCATCGCCAAACTGCAGTACCATAATTGGCAATTATTCGTTTTGTTTTTACAGTTTGACGGCAGGATTTGTCAGTATGATAAGTAAAGAAGATGAAAAGCTGCTGGCGTTGCTGCGCAGCAACGCCAGAGCCAGCGTGTCGGATTTGGCCAGAGCGCTGGATCTGTCACGCTCAACGGTACAGACCCGCATCGCCCGGCTGGAGCAGACCGGCGTGATCCGCGGTTATGTGCTGGATTACGGCGACAGCTACACCAAATCGCTGGTGTCGGCGCATGTGTCAATCAAGGTCAAACAAAAGCTGACAGCAAAGACCAATATTGAACTCAAACAAATTGCCCAAATCGCTGAGTTGTACGCCATCAGTGGCGAGTACGATTTAATTGCGCTGGTGCAGGCACAAAGCACGGAACAATTAAGCCATTTGCTGGACCAAATAGGCGATTTGGACGGCGTAGAGCGCACCAATTCGGCGGTGATCCTCGAAACTAAGTTCAAACGTTAAGTATTTGTGTACAAAAAGAAACGACATTCGGCGGCTTTTTCGCCAATGTCCGACCAGTTGGCTGAAATTTTACTACTGCCGGCCGGCAGCGTAGAATCCCGGCAATTTTACCGAAGATCACCGCATGAAACGGACCCCTTATGAGCCAAGCTGAAAATTCGCCCCTGTATATCCACTACGCTGGCCCCGCGCTGTTAGAAACGCCGTTACTGAACAAAGGCAGTGCGTTCAGCCGGGAAGAACGCGCCGCATTTAACCTGACCGGTTTGCTGCCACCACGTTACGAGACGATTGAAGAGCAGGCTGCCCGTGCTTATATGCAGTATTCCTCTTTTGAAGAACCGATCAACAAACACATCTATCTGCGGGTGGTGCAGGACAACAATGAAACTTTGTTTCACCGTTTGCTGCAAAACCATCTGGAAGACATGCTGCCTATTATTTACACGCCGACCGTCGGCGACGCCTGCGAGCGTTTTTCCGACATCTACCGCAGCGCGCGTGGCTTGTTTATTTCTTACAGCGACCGCGACCAGTTGGACGATGTGCTCAGAAGCGCCACCAAGAAAAAGGTCAAAGTGATTGTGGTCACCGATGGCGAGCGCGTGCTCGGCCTTGGCGACCAGGGCATCGGCGGCATGGGTATTTCGATTGGTAAGCTGTCGCTTTATACCGCCTGTGGCGGCATCAGCCCGGCTTATACCTTGCCGGTGTGCCTGGATGTCGGCACCAATAACGAAAAACTGCTGAACGACCCGTATTACATGGGTAACCGCCATCGCCGTATCAGCGGAGATGAATATTATGAGTTTGTCGACAAGTTCATTCAGGCCGTCAAACGCCGTTGGCCGGAAGCCATGGTGCAGTTTGAAGATTTCGCTCAGCCTAATGCAATGCCACTGCTCAAACGGTACCGCGACCAGATTTGTTGTTTTAACGACGACATTCAGGGCACCGCTGCAGTGACGGTGGGGACTTTGCTGGCGGCTTGTCGCAGCAAAGGCGTCCAGCTGTCGAGCCAGAAAGTGGTGTTTGTCGGTGCAGGCTCTGCCGGTTGTGGTATCGCCGAACAGGTCATCAGCCAGATGGTCACCGAAGGTATCAGCGATGCCCTGGCGCGCAGTCAGGTCTTTATGATTGACCGTTTTGGCCTGCTGACCGAAGGCATGCCGGACCTGCGCGATTTCCAGCAGGCGCTGGTGCAGCAAAAAGCCGCCATCGCTGACTGGTCCTTCAGTGGTGACTATGCATCACTGCGCGATGTGATGAACTGCGCAAGCCCTGACATCCTGATTGGCGTGTCCGGTGTGGCCGGTTTGTTTACCGAAGCCGTGGTGCGGGCGATGAAGAAAAACTGCGATTTGCCGATCATCATGCCGCTCAGCAACCCGATTAAGCAGATTGAAGCACGGCCGGAGCAAATCATTGAATGGACCGACGGTGAAGTGATTATCGCCACCGGCAGCCCATTTAAACCTATTGAATACAAAGGTAAAACTTATCCAATCGCCCAATGTAACAACAGCTACATTTTCCCGGGGATTGGTTTGGGCGTCTTGGCTTCCAAAGCGCGCCGCATCAGTGACGACATGCTGCGGGTGGCCAGTGAAACGCTGGCGGCGGCCTCGCCACTGGCCAATACCGGCAAAGGCGGCATTCTGCCACCGCTGACGCAACTGGCTGAGCTGTCAAAAGAAATTGCTTTTGCCGTCGCCAAAATGGCGATGCAGCAAGGTTATGCGCTGGAAATGGACGATGAGCGGTTAAAGCGCAAAATCAATGCGAATTTCTGGAAACCTGAGTACCGCCAGTATAAAAGGGTCAGCAGTTAAGCACCACCTCTTACCCTGACAGCCTTGAATAAGCCGGCCCAGCGCCGGCTTTTTACTGGCCATTTCCCTCAGCAAAGATAATTTTTGCAGCCCAAGACTGAAAATTTTCGGCCAGAGCCAACTTTCTGCCGCCACCCCGCGACCAACCCGACAATCAGCACTGATAAACCTGCTGTTTCGCACTGCAAATGCGCAGCAAGGCTAAGCACTGTTACTTTCCATTCATTATTTGCCGGAGTTGTTATGAAAAATATCATCCATGTGGTTGTCCCTGTGTTACTCATTTCTGCCAGTGTATGGGCTGCTGCACCTGTGAAGCAGCCTGCCAGCGCAGCACAAAACCAGCAGACGCAAAGCCAAATCGCGCCGGATTTGCACCGCTTGCAGGTTTACAAGAATTGCAAATTGTTGTCAGAACGGCCGCTCAACGCCAATGAAATCAGCCAATGGCAACAGCTGCAGCAAGCAGAACTGAAAATGGCCCAGCTGGAAATTCCAATGACGCAGATGCAGCAGGAACTGAAAAAACACGAAACGCAGATGCGCGAGTTATCCAGCCAGATTGAACAGCAGGCGGCCAGCCGCCGTATTCCGGACGAGGAATTGCTGGAACAAACCCGCCAGGTGTCCGACCGCATTCAGGACATTACTTACTCATATCAGGGCGATATCGATGCGATTTCCAGCCATGGTGAGCAAATAGGTCAAGTTGCCGATGCGTTCAGCAAGCTGGTGACCGACGGGCTGACTGAAGGCAGTTACGACCAGCTGCGGGTGCTGCAACCGGGCGAACAGTCGGATAAATCTTGCAATAAAGGCATGTTTTTCAGCAAAAATCTGCGGTTCTCGAAAAACTGAGGTTTGAGACAGCGCTGGCTTGACCCCGGCAGGCGATGCCTTTAGCCTGTCGGCCTGATGCAACGGGTGCATGGCTGGCAAGTATTGCACGTCTGACGTCCGAGCGATAACGCGAACCCCGGCCGGAATTTTCTTTATGCTTTTTATCGTCATGTTGGGTGGCAAACATCAGGCCGCCAAAATTGAAGTCCATGATGTGGTTTTTGCCAGCGGTGACAGCCTCGAAGCCTGTTATCCGCAACTGCGTCAGCAATGGTTTGGCCTTGCCAAAGGCCTGCACATCGACAGCTGGTGGCAGCTGCATGGTGTTGACGGCTGGCAAATCAATTTCAGCAACGAAGCACCGGCCGCCGGCGAACCAAGACTGTTCTTTATCAATCTGGGGGGCTATCTGGCCGGTCAGTTTGGTGAAGATCATCACTACCTGCTGGTGGTTGCCAAAGATGCGATTGAGGCCAAACAAAAAGGTAAGCAACAGCTGCCCGCGCGCTGGTTGCAGCCGCATACCGACAATGTGGTGGATGTTGATGATTGCATCCCGCTTGACTGGGTAGCTGGCCGTTATGTGCGGCTGACACCTGGGCTTTATGCCGACAGTCAGGGCGGTCATGACTATATTCTGTTGTAACAACGGGCACAGAAAGACAAAAGCCGGCTTTCACCGGCTTGCTTTTGAAAAAATAGCGCAGGGAAAATCAGCGCTGATTACCGGCCCGGCGGCGCAAAACCGCCAACAGCGGCAGCATCAGCAGCAAAGTGGCAAGCGCCGGCACTTCTGCGCCCGTTACGCTGAAACCGTTGCTTTGCAGCTGCAATCCGCCGAGCAGCCCTTGGCTGTCCAGGACACCCTGATAGTCACTGTCGAGGCCAAACTGATAAAAACCGGCGCTGCCGACCGTCCAACTGACGGTGGCAAACAGGAATTTACTGCCTTGTTTGGCGAGCAGCACTGATAAATCCGCCGCCCAGTCGGCGTACGATTCCAAAAATAGCTTGCCATCGGCCGCCAGATAGTCAGCAAAACTATAAGCGCCAAGCCCATCATCAAACATGTCGGCGAGTTGCCAACTATTGAGCGAAAGGCCTGCTTTGTCATGCAGCAGCGCCAGATAGGCGCCGGTCAGTGGACCATTAAAGTCGCTGAAATAAAGCCGGCTGGTGACAGTGTCACCGACCTGATAGCTGTTTTTGTCGGTTTCAATGCTGAGCAGCGCTGCTTGTGCGCTGCCAAGCAGGCAGGCGGCAGACAAGGTGAACGCCCGCAGGGTGTTGGTCAAAAATTTCATAAAAACTCCAGAATCATTGGTTTGGGAATGAAGAAACGGACTCAGCCAGCGACAGCACAACGTGCCAAATCACAGAGTCTGCTAAGCGCTGGCACGTCGGCGGCGTTCACTTTGCCGTCGGCGTTAAAATCAAGTGCACCGCTGTAAGCCGGTTTCTGGCGCAATAACTGGTTGAACAGATCGACGTCACGGCTGTCAATTGCCTGGTTCTTGTCTAAATCACCGGGGCGGAAATTCTGCGTCTGGCAATGACCCTGACCGGCCACCAGGCAATCCAGCCATTGATTAAAGCCTTCGTTAAAACCAGTCCCCCAGCTGTTCAGGATGTCCTGATAAGGCGTAAAGGCCGGCAGCTCTGTTTGTGCTTGTTTTTGCTGGCCGCAAGTCCACACCCAGTAGCCGGAACCCCATTCGCTGTCGTCGTACAGCCAGGCCCAGTTATTGGCGATCGCGACAGGTTTGGCCTGCCAACCCCAGTCAAAAGCACAAGGGGCGTCAGAAACCAGATATTTAGCCGCTCTTAAAGTGGGCAGCAGTTGTTGGTCGAGCTCAGCACGCTGGCGCTCAAACATGTAACGTACCGCCAGATAACCCCAGCGATAGGTACGGTCAGTGTTGCTGTTGGCGTAGGTCGTCTGGAACAGGGTACTGAGCGGGTAGGTTTTATTCGGCGCGAGCGCCAAAGCACCCGGATTATTGGCAGGCTGTGACAGATACTCCGCCAGGCCTTCGCTCCACCAGACCGAATTGGCCGGCTGATCCGAAAAACTGCCCCATTGATTAAAGCGGCCATCCAGATAATGCACATATTCGTGTTCGAGGTTCCACACCACAAAAGCCGGCGCCAGCCAGGTCGCCTGATAGGCGATAAAGCGTGCCTGATTGTCCGGCTCTGACGGTGTGCCTTCCAGATACATGCCGCCGTTGTCGGTGCTGATGCCAAAGAAATCGCCGGCATAATTCTGGTAATCAGTGGAAGATTGGAAGATCACCATTTCCAGATCTTCATTCTGATCGTTGGCGACCGGAGTGGCCGGTGTCGTGCCAAACGTCAGGTGGAATTTCTGTTCCTGTGCAGCCAGGTTGGTACAGATGGTCTGCAAATTGGCAGGGCTGATCGGCTCCTGATAACGAATTTTTAAAGTGGCTCCGCACTGATGGCGACCAGACAACACGATATCTTCCAGATTAAACTGGCAGGCGTTACCGTACAAAGCACAGTTGGCGCTGTCGTAGCTTTTCACCATCGCCTGTGCGTTAACCCAGGCCTGTGAACCCGTGCCGCCATAGCTGTAAGTGCTGAGGATATGCTGCATAGCGGGCCTGACCTGGGCCGCGATAGCGCCGCCTAACTTCAGCAGACGCCCCAGTTCGCTGACGGCATCATTGAGCTGATACTCACGGGTGTGACCGAGCAGCCACTGGCCATCGGTTAAAACAAAATTCTTCAGGTTTTCAACGATTTCCGGGTTGTTATTCAACAAGTTGATGTAACTGGCCGAGCCCTGGCTGGTTTCGTTGAAAAAGTGAGTGAGGATTTGCGTCAGGCCATTTTCCTCGTAGGAGACACCCCAGTTGTTGGCACGGCTGACACTTTGGGCATAACCGCCAAGCGCCTGACTGAATCTCTTGATATAGCGCTGCACATCAGAGCCAGAGCTGCGCACCAGGATCAACATTTCATAGCGGAGCATGAAATTACGTGAGCCGCTGCCATTAAACTGCACAAAGTGCGGCGCATTAAAGTACAGGTCAAACGCCTGTTGCAGGCTGGTTTTATACTGCGGCTGAAACACCCGGTTATTGCCCCAGCTGGCCCAGTGCATGGCGCGCAGATAAGTCACCAGCTTCTCAAGCTCTGCCGCACCTGTGGCATTGCTGCCGTCAAAGCCGGCGAGGCGGGCAAGCAGGGCGTCTGTCACCGTTTGCAAGTTCGCATCAGCAAACAGCGGACTATTGGCCAGGCTGGCGTTATACAGCTGATAGAGACAACCTGTCAGTGAGCCTTGCTCAATGGCACTCACCAGCGCGGCGCCGCTCAGCCCTGTCAAATCGGCTGCCGTAGTACAGCCGGTATTTTGCACCACAACATTCTGATTTGATTGCGTTTGCATCTGCAAATCCGTTGCCTCACGAAGCTGGGGCGTTGCAACAGATTTATTAAGCTGATTGTATTGCAGCTGTTCAACCTGGCGCGGTGACACACTGCGGATTTGTTTTGGTGGCTGACGATGTTCTTTTTGCTGTAAATGCCGCTCGCTGTGCTGCTGCAACAATTGTTGTTCAAGTTGCAGCGGCGACGCCGGCGTCGGATTAAGCATCGGGCCGGGCTCAGAATGAGCCAGAGCCGGACTACTGGCAAAAAGCGCCAGCAGCCAGGGCAATTGAGGTTTCATGTGCTGTTCCTTCTGGATTGTGGTTATAGTGCTGAAAGGCCCGCGCAGGCATATCCAAACTACACAATAGATATATTGTATACAATATAATGATATAGAGTTTTTTTGCATTAGTGTTGCATTTTTTAGACGATATGAAGCTATGGCGGCATTGTTGGGTTGTCGAGGCTTAGCAGATGGTTTTGGTAAACGGGAGAGCGGCATGGCCACAGGAAAGGCTGTGAGCCGTGACAGGCTAGTTTACAATATCGGGACTTTCTGATTTCATTAACAAGCGCTGTCGTCAGATACGGCACGTTCTAAAATATCTGATCTTGGGATCGACGATTTAAATGGACATTTCGAATGATTTTAAAGGACAAAACCCCAGTCAGCTCCGTTTCGAGTATCAAACAGGAAGCCGGCATTTTGCAGGAAAGGGATGTCGCGTTTTATTTGCGCCGGGCTTATAAAGACCGCGACAATGTGATGGTGCTCAATGATATTCGCATTGAGCATGACGGCGAGACGGCACAAATCGACCATCTGATTGTGTATAGCTATGGTTTTATCGTGGTGGAGTCGAAAAGTATCCGCGGTGAAATCAATATCAACGAATACGGCGAGTGTAGCCGCAGTTATAAAGGCCAGTGGTCTGGCATGCCGTCGCCACTAAAACAAGCCGAGCTGCAGCTCAAACTACTAAAACAGTATCTGTGCGACCACACAGAGCGGGTGATCGGCAAATTTCTTGGGATCCAGCAAGGGCTTGGCGCACGTTGTTACGATGTATTTTGCGCCATTTCCAGTGATGCCATTATCGATCGCAGCAAAGCACCTAAAGAACTCGCCGACAAGCTGGTGAAATCAGAGTTTATAACGGATGCACTTGATAAAAAGATGAACTTTAAAAAGTTCTATGATGTGGTCGGAAAAATAGCTGATACCAGGCCAACCTTCTGCAAAGAAGAAATGCTGCATATTGGTCAGTTTTTACTGGCTGATAGAGAAGAGATTGCCAGCGATAGTGACAATGAAACCGTGTTGTTGTGGCCAGCACCTGCGGGCGTTGGGGTAACAACAGAAAGTCAGCAGCCAACATCGGCGGATTTAGCCAGCCAAACTGAGGTGTCGGGAGTACACGAAGCAGCTCAGTGGCAAATTCAGGCTCTGGTAGAGCCAGCTTTTACTGCACAGTGCAAATACTGCGGCGAATGCAGCGCGCTTTATGCGCAATCGGGGCGCTACGGTTATTACGTGCAATGCAATAAGTGCGGCGGTAACACGCCACTCAAGCGGCCATGCCCAATCTGCAAGAGTCAGGACACTAAAGTGACCAAGTCCAGGTCGGTGTATAAACTGGTTTGTCAGACTTGCAGCGCAGCTTCGCACATTTTAATTGTCTCGTGATGCCAGTATGGCAATTCACGATTTGCTGGCACAGGAAACTAAAATCTGTAAATGTCAGATATAAGCTAGATCAAGAGTGCCGCAGGATCTGCGTTGCCAAAGGCATTGAGGCACAAAACCACGCGTAGAACGGCATGAAATAAATATCCCATAATGTCATTATTACGTTAAATATCAATCAGTTAAAAAAGGCCCGTTTACAAAATCGGGCCTTTCTGCTTTTATGGGATTTCATTAACATTCGTTTCAAAATGAAACAAGGTCCGGCTATTACTGTGCCAGACTGGCGGCGTATAAGGCAAAAACAGAAAATTCGGGAAGAGTTATGTTTTTGAGAGTTATTAGCTGGTGTCCAACCTCCACACATAGGTTAATCAAATTTGTCACTTTCATTCGAAGCCCTAGAGAACATCTTTTAC
>JACCDS011072540.1_pt1 | contig 20644 bp, 21 predicted proteins | sample 7446441 | NCBI WGS metagenome assembly JACCDS01 (sample SAMN15323445, study PRJNA562643) | freshwater metagenome | isolation source: river surface water | place: USA:Blue River Watershed | collected 2017-08-17
GACAGCCAGAGCGGTGGCGATGTTGGTGCTGGCGCTAACCAGCACCTCATCGCCAGGCCGGATTCCCGCCGCAGCGACGGCCAGATGCAGCGCCGTGGTGCCATTCGAAACCGCCACGCCATATTCGCAGCCGCAGAATTCGGCAAACTCTTTCTCGAAGGTTTCAAGATAATGCCCGAACGTACCAGACAATTCGCCTTTGCGCAGAGCATCGGTGACGTAGGCGACTTCCTCTTCGCCGATGATGGGCTCGAACACCGGAATCATTGCTTGACCTCGATAACGACCTTGTCGAAGGCATCACCCAAGAAGGGCCCTTGCTTCACGCTGATGCACTGCATGTCCTCAATCACGCGGATGGCATGCGCACCGTGGATCAACACGATGGCGTCGCCAGGATTCAAGATGACCTCGCGGATCAACGCGCCCTCATCGTCGAATAGCTGGACGCCGACCACCCCTCTCTGGACTACGAACATCTGCTGCAGGTCGCGTACGGTCCGCTCGAATTCCTGGTGAAAATGCGGAGGCTCCTGATAACCCGCCTCGTGTGCGAGCAGACCGAATTGGAATGAGGACTCGGCAGGGGAAAAGAAGCGGGTTTTTTCCACGCGCGCGCTGGCCCATATGACTTCGGCGTATCGGGTGCCGTTGTGTTCGATAATTTCGTGGCTCATAGCCTTTTCTCCTTAAAGATTGTCCATCCGGCTTCACTCATCCGCAACGGAGTGGCGCTGCAACGCCAATAGGCCTCCTGCCGAAGCATGCCGGGGCTGAAAGGCGTGTCATACTCGATTACACGGTAAGCCCGATACGCGAAATGCCTAGAGAAAAGCGCATCGAGATCCTGGATCGTTCCGAAGAACTGCAAGTGGTCGTGTCCTTCGAAACCCAGCGATTCGGAGCCGGCGAATATTCCGTCTTCGGCTAGAGCTCCGACGATTTTCGCGAGCATCACATGAGTGGTGTCGGGCGCGAAGTGTCCCATCGCGCCGTCCCAGACCACCACGTTGTAGCTATCGGAAGGAAATGGCGCGTTCACCGCGTCGCGCAGTAAGTATTGGATTTTCGGCGACGCGTTCTGGGAAGTTGCCTCCCCGATGGCAGTCGGCTCGATATCAATTGCGTCTATGTGCGAGCAGCGCCTGGAATAAAAGCGCTTGGTGAAGAACCCGTCACCGCAGCCTATGTCGAGCAATCGATCGTTGTCCTTGATCAGCTCCGAGACGAAAAACCCGCGGTAGTAGGGGAAAACGCTGCTTCCGGCATTCCCGTAGATGAAATCGAAAAACCCGATCCGGTGGTTGAAGAAGTGCGGCTGCTCGGGCGACCATGCCCAGTCGCGCCTGAACAGACTTCGATAGTGCATGCCCAGGAGCTTCAAAAGAACCGCTTCCGTTAAGCGTCCGCCGAAGACGATACGTTCAACAGCCCAAAGCGCCTTCTTTCCCCAAACCGTCGATAACAGTAGCTTTTTCATTGTCAATACTTTACCTCTGGAAGATTTCAGAAATAGGTGCTGCCGATTGGCGCTCCACGTCGAACACGGGCATATGGGCGATTTCGCCCAGCCGCTTGTCGGCAGGCAGATAAGTCAGCTCCCCGTTGCGATTGCGAGATTCGCGAAACTTGGCATCGACATAGCCTTCCGAGCACCCCTGGGACTTCAAATTCCCCAGCTTGTCGCGGCGTACGAAGTAGGCATTGTTCCCGGCACTGTTGCATCCGACGAAGGCGTAACCGCGGCGAGAGGCCAAGAAGCACAATGCTCTGAGCGAAGCGCCCCAATACAGATTCGAATAGTGCGCCGCACCGCGCTGGAACGCCGGATCGTAGGGAACCGTCACGGCATGCTCGGCTCCGAAGACGCTGTTGTATTCGCAAACCACGATGATGGGATTGACGACGCCGATGGATTCCCAAACCCAATAGTCGTTGCCGTCGATGTCGACGCTCAATAGGCCGATCTCACCCTCAAAACCTTTGCACGCGAACAGATCGTTGACGTTGTCCCGATCTATAAAGGCGGCAACCGCAGTGAGGTTGTGTCTCCAAAACTGCGCGTCCGCGACGACCTTATCGATATTGCTGGCTGAACCGTCGAGTATCAACCCGCTCCAGTTGTCGTTCATCAGCAGGAACCTCGTATTCGATTCCTGGTAGTCCTGCACGCCGAACTCGATGAATATTCGCTTATCTTCCGGAATGTCAACTTGCTGCAGCAGGTACTGGATGATACCGTCGTCGCCGAACTGGGAGAAAACCTTGAACTCCGCATCAGCGAGCCGAGGCAATACTCCTTGCGCTTTCATCTGCCTGATCAGCAGTCGGGCGGCCAATAGCTTGGCCTCCACGACTTGCTCGCGAAGCTCGGATATGCCGGCAACCCGTGCGCATGCCTGCAGCCGTCCTATTAACCAGCTTTTTAGACTCATGATCCTTCCTTGATTCGTTTTCTCTTCTTGAAGATAAAGCCCTTGAAAATCGCCTTTAGCCCCCCGTAGCCTAGCGCTCCATCGACTGCGGCAAAGGAAGCGATTTCATCGTAATGAGTAAGCAAAGGTGCTTTCAATTGCTCCTCGTTGAAAAGCCGCAGCGGATAGCTCGATGCATTGATCGAACTCGGCACCGACTGCGTCGAAATGCGCTGGCGGCCGTCCAGCGCAAAAGGGGTCCGATCAATGACGATGTATTCCGCCTCCGTAGAAACGAAAGATTTCAGTACATTGACGGGATCAGGCATGTATTGCAAGACGCCTGAGACCAGAACCGCCTGAGGAGGGTAAGGCTGCGACGCGGCGTCCACCGTTTCGTGAAAGCGCAGCGTTTCGGTCTCGAACTCGAGCTTTCCGGCGCGTACATAGTGGGCTTGCTCGACGATACTCCAATGCAAAGCGCTCACCACCTTTAGGAAATCCTTGCATTGATGGTAGGAGCTACCTAGAGCTCCCCCGAAATCCAGTACGCTCAAACGGCCGCCGTTCTCCATCGCGGCGCGCAACAACAGGGCGATCACCGGAAACGGATAAGGCGTCTGGTCGAACAGGACAGAATCGCGCTCGCCTGCGGCCTGGCCGGAAACGACTTTCCGTGTCGCCCAACGCACGCGTTCCAGAATTTGTGCCGAATCGTAACCCTCTGCGTGGGCCGCCGCGGTCTGCCAATCCGGAAATTCGCCCCTGAAATGAACTCCTAGTCGCGCCTGCTTCTTATACGCATCCGCCAGCGCGGGAGGCAGCCATGCCTTTAGACAGCGCTTCAGCAGCGTCATGCCAACAGCCTTTTCAGTCTGGACGCGATCCGGGATCCAAGCCCGCGCTCCTGCGACCGCAATTGCAGGAAGAATTCACGCCATACGGAACGCCCTATTTCCGACTCGACCACAGGAATATCCGCGATCGCCGGAAAGACCTCCGCCAGTTCGGATAGGTAGGCATTGCCCTCGCCGCAGTGCGTACCGGTTCCGTCGAAGCCGATATTCCGCGTCATCGATCGCCCGGGATAAATAGTTAGACCACTGGCCAGCAGCACCGAGGCGGACCACCTGACGGCCCATGAATCGTTCTTACCCAGCGTCTGACCGCGCAGCATTTCGGTGTAAGGGTACGATCCTTCGAAGTCGAATCTATGCTCCAAATTACGTTCGCGCAGCGCTTGAAGCAGGGCAACGCCGTCCGCCTGATATCGATTCCAGCTCCTGGCCCAAACCGCCCAACCCCAACAGTCCGGAATGGAAAGGAAGAAGGTTTCGGGAAGCTTCCTCTGCGTGGGAAAAACATAGCATCCCACGCTCAATACCCGTTCATCGTTTTCGTACTTGTCAAGGGCTGCATTCACCCAACCCAGGAAATGCGGGGAAACCAGCACATCGTCCTCGACGACGGCGGCTTTGCCAAATTCGCTGCATAAGCGGCTGACGCCTTCCGTGATGGATCGGGAAAGTCCGTAGTTCGTTTCGCGCTCTATCACGGTGACGCGCTTGAATCCGTCCACGGACTTCGCGTAATCCCTGACTTCCGCAACCGCCGGCAGGTCTTCCGGCCGTGCGGCCGCATCGCAGAAAATGAAGAGCTCGGTGTCCGGAGCCTCTGGATTTGACCGCAGACTATCAGCAACTTGCTGTAGATGCATTGGGCGCTTGTAGGCGAACAATCCTATTGGGCAGGTCATGCCGTCTCCGTCCGGATGTCAAGAAAGAACCATGAGTTGCAGGTCTTGGCTGCCAAGCGGTACTGTTGCGCTTCCATATAGGCCAGTAGCGGATTACCCGCGAGGACCGCCGGAGCCAGACCCGCATTGAGCGCCTCCGATACCACGCAGCGCGGCCGGAAGCGTTCCCAGTCGTTGGAGCGCAAGACGTTCAAATCCAAACCTTCCACGTCCACGCTCAGGAATTCTATGGACTGACCAGACGGCAGGTGCGCCGCGAGCACGGAAGCCAGCGGCTCCACCTTGATCCGGCGAGTGGCGATTACTCTGTACGGCGTGCTGCTTTCCCGATCGCGCATCAACCGCTCGTCGAAAGTATTTAAGGCCGGGTCGTCGAACTCGTAGTACAGCAGTTCTCCGGGCTGGTCGGATATGCCCAACTGCAGATTCACGTCCCGGCTGCGCATTTTTCTAAAAAGATCGTGCACCGCGGGATTCGGCTCTATATTGATCCCACGCCAGCCGCGCATATAGAAGTAATGGGTGTTCGAAAATCGCTTGGGATGATGCGCGCCCACGTCAACGTAAAACCCCTTTTCCTGCTTGGCAAGCAACCGATCCAGCAGCACGTCCTCGCCTTCCTGGGCGTAGGAAAGACGGGCCCAGGGGTCGACCGCGCGGGTCATGCAACGCGCCAGCCAGCCGAAATTCGATCTGAGGTACGCCTTCAATTCGAGTCCTCTTGATTTAGCGCGGAAGAAGCTTTCGACAATTCGGCATCCAGAAACAGCTTGCCGTCTTCGAGGCGATAGACGCGGTCGGCATGGCTGACGGCGGCGAGATTGTGCGTCACGATCAGCAGGGTTGTCCGGCCCCGCAATTGCATCAGCTCCGCCATGACCGCCGCGGCAGTGACCGGATCCAGGGCGCTGGTGGCTTCGTCGAGAATCAGCAAAGCGGGCTGCCGATACAAGGCGCGCGCGATGCCAATTCGCTGTCTTTGCCCTCCGGAGACGCCCTGCCCGCCCTCGCCCAGAACTGTATCGACGCCGGACGGCAAGGCACCGACGAAGGCGGACAGATTCGCCTGTTCAATAGCCCGGTCTAAACGCTGCGAATCCGGCTGCTCCTCCAGCGAAATATTGTATGCAAGCGAGGAATCCAGCAAGGCAATCTGCTGCGGCACATAACCGATCTTGCCGGCGAAATCCGTGTTGCCGAAAGGATCGAACTCGCTGTCACCCATGCTGAACGTGCCGGTCTGCGCGGGCTGGAGCCCGGCCAGCAGATCCAGCAATGTGGATTTGCCGGCACCCGAGCCGCCCACCACGGCGGACACCCCGCCTTTCGGAATAACGATCGAGACATCGTTCAGGACCTCATTGTCGCGATAGCTGAAACGCAGATTGTGCACCGCATACGTTCCGTTGAAGTCGACTTGCCCGGCATGGCGCGGTTGAACGTAGCCTTCGATATCGGCGCGCATTTCCAGCAGGCCTTCGACAAAGGGAAGCGAGTAGCGGAAGCCGCTGTAGGCGGCGGCCAGCCGGGAAAGAGCCGGCGCCGCCCGCACCGCCACCAGCCCCATCGTCACCAGGAAGGGCGCCCGGGCTACCAGATCCTGCTCCGTGAAGCTGAACCAGATGCAGGTCCCGACGATCGCTGAAACCATGATCGCTTCCACGGCAATCCTCTGGGTCGCGGAAACCGACACATAGTCGGCGGTCAGGTCCGCATGACGGCGGGCGATGGCACGGTTGCGTTCGCTGAAAGAGAATTCCAGACCCATAATCTTGATGTCGCGAATCGCGTTCGCCATCGCGAACACGAAACGGTGCCGCGCCAGATCGGTGGCCTGGGTTTCGCGGCCGATGCGGGCAGCCCGTCTGGACAAAGGCAGGAAGAAACCGGGCACAAGCAAGGCGAGCACCAGCAGGATCAGTACGCTCAGCCAAGGTGTGGCGACGGTGATCGCGATGAACAGCAAACCCAGCAGCAGAAGTTCATTGGCTGCCGACATGAGGGCCTGGAACAGCATCGTCGCATGCGCGGTGTTCGAATAGGAAATGCCGGCGATTTTGACTGCGCCATGATCTTGGAACAGCTGGAAGCGTGAATACAGGGCCTGCTGGATAAGATCTCCGCTGGTGCGTTTGGTGATGTCCGAAGCGACTCGCGCCTGGAAAGCCACCAGCTTGACGTGCACGGATCCCTTGAGCAAATAGATCGCCGTCAGGCAGAGACCCACCGCCACCACGGCGGTCTTGTGCGAAATATCCGCGCCCGGGAGGCCCAGGCCGGCGAGTCGCTCAAGCGCGCGCTGATAGAAGATGGGATCGGTAGCCAGCTTGAGGAAGGGGAATATCAGCGCCAGCCCGGCCAGCTCGATCAGCGTGATGAGCAGGCTGGAAAGCAGCATCAGACTGATGCGCCGGATGCCCAGCACTTGCCGGAAGAATGCGCCGAGACGGCGGACGCGTTCGATCGGGGAATACGGGATTTTCGAGTTGGACACGATTCTGGCTATCGCCTGCTCGGAAGTGCAGCAAGCGTCTTATCGAAAACGTATTGCCATAGTAAAAGTATCTGTCGCTGGAAACGGGGTTTGGCCGCCTCCAGCCGCCCTCCCACTTGGGCCAGGGCAATGGCGGCGGCGCCGCCGCAAACGCACGCTAGAACAGCGCCCGTCAGCGATGTGCTGCCGCTGGCGACAAGCAGAGACTGGAACAGCAGGAGCACGGGAAAGTGCATTGCATAGAGACTGTATGAGTAGTCCGCCATCTTGCTGCCGAAGCCCAGCCACGGGCGGACGCCAAAGAGGAAAGCCGCGATTCCAGCGGAGACGAGGACGTCAATCCAGATGGGACGGCCGCCGCCCCGCAAGGGCGTCAGGGCGAAATGCAGCGCGGCCAGATCGACGGCGACAAGCAGCGTCACGAGGCATACGCCGCACGCGAGCGAGGGATTCCGCAAAGCCTGTCTCAAGGGCGCGCGAAGATAGTAGGCGCAGGAACCCAATAGCCAAATCGCCGCATATCGCATGAACTCGGGGTTGTAGCGCCAGCCGGCGCGCAGGGTGTAATAGAGCGCGATGGCAAGCGCGGCCATAAAAAGAGCGCGGCGGCGTCCTTGCCACAAGGCATAGCCGCAGGCAAATATAATGTAGAGCTTGGCCTCCATGTAAAGACTCCAGAGCGGGCCGTTGATTTCCGCCAGCCCGTCGCGCATGAACAAGGCCGACAGCAATTCCCTGGCAGGAAGATGCACGATTTCCCGTGCGGTGTAGACATCGCCGGGCAGGATCATGGGCGTTGCCCTGCCCGGCAATGCGAACAGCTCGAGGCATGCGTACACGAGAACCGAAATGAGGATCGCGAACAGAAACGGCGGGTAGAGGCGCGCGAACCGCGCCGCGAAGAACTCGGTCAGGTTAAGCACGCCGCTTCGCGCAGCATTGGCCTCGATCGAATGCGTGATGAGGAAGCCGCTCAGAATGAAGAATACGACGACCGAATAGTAGCTGGCATCCGAAGAAACACTGTGCTGCCAGGACCCGAGGCCCCAAACGCGCAGCCAGAAGATCTGAACGATATGCGCGAGGAACACGATGAAGGCCGCGATGCCGCGAATCGCTCCCAGATACTCGAATTTCTCGCCTTCGCTCATCTGCGTCCCGTCAGTCCTGGCTTGGAGGCATCAGCGCCTCGGCTACCTTGAAATCGAATGCGGTATCCACATCCACGGATCTTTCCCTGGGCATAACGTACGCAACCGTGCCCCGCGGCGTGAAACTCCGCTCGGCGAGGAAGGCTTCGATATTGACGATGTAGATGGCGCCATTGAAGCGGTACCAGAGGCCAAGATCCTGGCTTCTCACGCCTTTGTGCTCGGGACGGATGAAATCGTCCATTTTCAGGTCATCGCCGATCTGCCCGACCCAGGCCGGCGGACACTCGGCTTCGCAAACGGACACGACGGCCGGGGCGCCGCTGCTCCTGTGCAAGGCGATTGCGGCGGCGACATCGTCCGCGGTCCGCAACGGCGAAGTCGGCTGCAACAGGACAAAGTTCTTGTACGCGTCCAGTCCGCTGCCGTAATGATCGAGGACGTCCTTCACAACATCAAAGCTGGACGCGCTATCGCTGGCCAGTTCGGCCGACCGCAGACGCGGGCACTCTGCGCCGGCCGCGCGCGCCAGATCCTGGTATTGACCGGAATCTGTCGTCACCACTGTTGCGCCAACATCGGGACACCCGGTCCCGGCCAGCACGGACCAGACGAAGAGCGGTTTCCCGCACAATTCGCGCACATTTTTTCCGGGCAGGCGTTTGCTGCCGGCGCGTGCGGGCACGACAGCCAAGTATTTATCGCTCATTGGCACAGATCCCGGAAATTCCGCAGCATCTGCAGGCCGGCATCTCCACTCTTCTCGGGATGGAACTGGGTGCCGAACACATTGCCGGCCTCCACCAGCGCGGCGATCTGGCAAGCGGCGTAGGTGGCGAGCCCGGCCACGATCGGGTGCAGGGGTTTCACCACGCCATAGCTATGGACGAAATAGAACAATTCGTTTTCCAGACCCTGAAGCAGCTTCGGCGGCGGCGCATCGACAGCGCCCGTCACGCGCGACCACCCGATATGCGGCAGGCGTGCCTCGACCGGCAGTTTCACGACATCATGTCCGACAAGCGCCAAGCCTTCGTGGCGCCCCTGCTCCGTACTCGAACGCATCAGCATCTGGAAGCCCAGGCAGATGCCGAGCAGCGGCTTGCCCGTGCGCGCCATTGCCATCAGGGGTTCCCGCAAGCGATGTGCATCAAGGCGGCGCATGCCTTCGCCGAAGGCGCCGACACCCGGCAGCACCAGACCGTCGGCCTTGCTCAAAAGCTCAGCGTCGCGCGTCAGCACCGCCTCGGCGCCGATGTATTCGAGTGCGTTGAGCACGCTGCGCACATTGCCTATGCCATAGTCGATGACGGCGATCATCGGGCGCTCCCACGGCTTATCGTGTTCGGCAAGGCCGACTTGAGCTCGGCGACGCTGACCTTGTTGTAGTGCAGAAGCGAGGCGACAGCCACGCCCTGCAACTCGGTGCGCGCGTCGAGCAGCCGCAGATGCTCGAGATTGCCGGCGCCGCCCGAAGCCACAACCGGTATGCGCACCGCTGCCTCGACTGCCGCGCACAGCTCTACATCGAAGCCGCGCTGCGTGCCCTCCTGGTCGACCGAGGTCACCAGCAGCTCCCCGGCGCCGCGCTGTTCCAGTTCCTTCGCCCACTCGACCACATCGCGGCCGGTCGGTTCGCGGCCATTGCTGATGTAGGCCTCCCAGCCTTGACCGTTGCGCTTAGCCTCGATCGAGCCGACCAGGCATTGGCTGCCGTAGACGGCAGCGATCTGTTCGGCGAGCTGAGGATTGCTCACCAGCGCGCTGTTCACGGCCACCTTGTCGGCGCCGGCTGCGAGTGCCTGCTCCACGTCCTCGACGGCGCGTATGCCCCCGCCCATGGTGATGGGCACGAATACGGTCTTGCAGGCTTCGGAAATCGTATGGAACAGATTGCTGCGGCCGTACAGGCTCGCCACGGAATCCATCATCAGAATCTCATCCACCGCCTCGGCGTAGTACTTGCGGGCCAGCGCGACGGGATCACCGATGCGGCGCTGGCCCTCAAGGTGGATGCCCTTGATGACGACGCCGTTCTTGATGTCCAGCCGGGCAATCAGTCTTTGCATGACTCAAATGTCGTTAAAGAGCTTCTGGGTGGATACCTGCCAAAAGCTTTCCTTGCCCATCGCTTCGAGGAAAAGCTGTGCGCTGTTGCCGGCGCCGAAGGCCAGGTCCGGCGCATGCCGCTCAAGATTGCTCCAGCTCGCGCTCATCGCATCGAGAATCTGTCCGCGTTCGCCTTCCACATTGACGATGCAGGGCGAGTTGGCGCGGCCGTTCTGGCGGGTGGAAACGTTGATGGCCGGCACGCCGAAAACCGGACATTCGCGGATGCCGGCGCTGGAATTTCCGAGCAGGTAGCGCGAGTTGCGCAGCATGACGAGGAAATACTCTACCCGCATTGACGGCAGCAGCTTGATGAGCGTGTTGTTCTCCAGGCGCTTCCAGGCACTGAAAATTAACTCGCACCCTTCGTCGTTGTTCGGGAAAATCACCACATGCTCGCGCCCGCTTTCAAGCACGGCGTCGGCGATGGCCTGAGCCGAGCGTTCGGTATCGGCGAGGTCGGTGGTAACCGGATGGAAGATGATCACGCCGTAGTCGGCGAAGGGAATGCCATAGTAGCGCTTCACTTCGGCGATATCCGGCAGCGTCGACGACATCATCAGATCGATATCGGGGGAGCCGATGACGTGTATGGTTTCCGGCTGTTCGCCGAGTTGCAATAAGCGCCGCGAGGCATCCTCGTTGGCGACGAAATGGATATGCGACATCTTGGTGACCGCGTGCCGAATCAATTCGTCCACCGTACCCGAGACTTCACCGCCCTCGACGTGGGCGACAAGGATATTTCGCAGAGCTCCCACGATGGCACCCGCAAGCGCTTCGACCCGATCGCCGTGAACCACGATGAGGTCAGGACGAAATTCGGTCAGATACCGTGACAGGCCTTCGATGGTGGAAGCCAGTACACGCTCCATGGGCTCGCCGACTACCTGGTTGTGGTAGACATACACGCTGCGGGTACCGTCGCGCAGTCGATGTTCGGGCAAGGTGCGATAAACCTCGTCCAGGGTATATCCGTAACGCGACAGCGTATGCATGCCGGTGATGAAGATCGCGGCCTCGAAGGTACCGGCAGTATCCACCGACTGGATCAGCGGCTTCAGCTTGCCGAAGTCCGCTCGCGTGCCGGTCAGAAACAGGATTTTGCGTGTCATTGCTGCGCTTTTCTGGCCAATAGAGCATGAATGTGACCTGCCCGGATTTTTCGGACCACGTTAATTTGGGATAGCCCCGGTTGATGATTCCTTTTTCTGTCGCCTGCTGAACTCTGCCGGCGTCTGATCTTTCAAGCTTGAATGCGGCCGAACGTCATTGTAGTGACGCCGCCAATCCTCAATCACGACCTTGGCTTCGACGCGGTTCCTGAACCACTCCATCGCCAGGCACTCGTCCCGGAATTTGCCGTTGAAGCTTTCGTTCGTACCGTTCTGCCAATGCTTGCCTGGATCGATCAGCGCCGTCTCGATGCCTTGGTCTACTACCCATTTCAGCAGTGCCGTACTGACGAACTCCGGGCCGTTATCGCTGCGCAGATAGCGCGGCGCACCGCGCACGCTAATCAGCTTGGTCAGCACCTCGATCACCCGCGCGGAACGGATCGAACCAGCGACGTCGATGGCCAGCGCCTCGCGCGTGTATTCATCGACGACCGTCAGGCATTTCAGCTGCTGACCATTGGCACAGGCGTCGTACACAAAGTCGTAACTCCACACCGAATTGACCGCTTCAGGGGCCAATGGCCGCGGACGTGATCCCGCAATCCGCCGCCGCGGCCGCTTCTTTGGCACCTGCAAGCCGTGTTGTGCCCACAGACGCTGGCAGACATCCTTGCCGACTTCCAGACCTTCACGCGCCAGGAACACCCGGATACGGCGCGAACCGTAGCGCGGATATTGCCCCGACAGGCGGCGCATGGCCGAGATGACCGGCGCGTGCTTTTGCGGCAGCGTCGGCACGTAGGTCAAACTTGATCGGGCAATCTGCAGCAGCGCACAGGCTCGACGTTGCGAGAGTCCTCGCTCGATCGCGTAGTACGCCGCGATACGACGAGCCGGTGCGCTTACCATTTTTTTGCGGCGATCTCCTTCATCACTTCGATCTCGAGATCGCGCTCGGCCAGCAGCTTCTTCAGCCGGGCATTCTCTTGTGTCAAATTCTTTAACTCTTTGACTTCGTCAACGGCCATGCTGGCAAACCGCTTACGCCAGCCATAAATGCTCTGCTCTGACACGCCGTGGCGCTTGGCAACTTCCGGCACCGGATCCTTGTCTGCTTCCCGCAGGATGCGAACGATTTGCTCTTCGCTATATCGGCTCTTCTTCATGGCTCCCTTTCGAATTGGGAGCTATCTTCTCAAATTCCGGCTGGTCCGAAAATCTCAGGACAGGTCAAATGCTGAATCACGGTCGAGGTTATCTTTCTGTAGCTTGCTAGCGCTGCACTAACAAAGACTGGGCGTCAACCGTAATTGGCTCGCCGGCGGCTCCCACCTCAGGAAAGGATGTAGTTGTAGACGATACCGTTGGAGGCCTTGTTTTCAGTGGCGCTGACAATCGTCCAACCTGCTTTCTTGCATAGAGCTTCAAAAGTAACTCGGTCAATCGATCTTGCCGTCCCACCCAAGAAAACTATATCTTTTAGCTTTGCCCATTTATCTTTGAGTTCACGCCAAGAAAAGTCTATTTTGTTTCGTTTCAATTTGATATTGATCAGAGCCTGTTCGCTGCAAACACGGCGGTATTCCTTCAACACCTCAAAGACGAGTTCATCCGAGGGTAACCATTTTAGAAATTTAAAAGAAAGCAGATAGTTGCAGGAGGCATCAGGCCAAGGCAAATTGCGCGCGTCAGCCACATCAAGTTGAACATCGGCATTATGAGGAACTTTTCTTCGACACTCAGCAAGCATGTCGTTAGAAATATCTGCGCCTCTATATTTGTGCCCCGCTGCAACAACAGATAGCAACGCACGGCCAGTTCCACAAGGAGCATCCGCGACAATGGAGTTAGGTGCCATGGTGCTAATAAATGCCGAAATGGCGGCACTATCCTCATCGGTTACCGGGTTCCCCGTACGGCCCTGATCGTAGCCAGAGGCGCGTTTCCCGAAGTACATTTTACTAGCCGGGATCTTTGTCGGTTTTGCATCTGCCATGTCTTATTCCTTAGATAATTCGTTAAGCGCTAATTTAATGGCGTTAATTTCATCGACGCCATGCTCACGCATCGCATTTTCAACCCACCGACTGTGGGCGCAATGCACATGTACGAGAACCGATTTCAAGCCAATCTGCTTTGCAATTGCAAGCCGGTGATGGCCTGTTCGAAAGTGAAAAATTTCGCCAGAAGGTGCAATACTGATACCAATGTGTCGCTCCGGCGTTCGCTTTGTGGTTTCCAGAATTGAGCGGTAGCCATGGGCCCTCATATCCTCAATAAGATTCAAATAATAAGTAAATGTTTCAGCGATATCAGCTTCGGTTTCAAAGGGGGCGCCATGCACACCTTTCTGCGGAACCCCACGTTTCAGTTCCTCAATACAAGTCGCATACGTAGCGGACTTGCGAAATTCATGGCCATACTCCAATAGGTCAGATATTTCTTGAAAATTACGGTCTTGGTTTACCTCGCCGTAGTCTAAATCCCAATTGCCACCAACAACGAAGTATTCGAAGAAGGGTTTCTGTGGAACCCAATCATTTCCAACCAAGCACTCCTTCTTCAGCTGTTTTGTTATTCTCGATGGGTCAACACTAAATACGACCGAATCACCAAGCATCGAAATTGCCTCACTCTGAGGCAGTCTGCAGTTTTCGAGTCGGATCATCGGCGCACCCTACTGCGATGGCAAATCGAACAGGCTCGTACCTTTACCCAATACAAGGCTGGTGATTTTATTTACATTCACGCGAGAGGGCGGCAGCTTTATATCTAGGTAACGGCAGAGGGGCTCAGTAAGTAACCGCCTCGCCCTAATCTTCTTTAACAATGGAAACCTATCTTCAATTCGTCCGCCAACCTTTACGGTCCCGACTTCGGATGTGTAAGCTAGCCAGCGCTTTGCCTCATTCTTGAATTGTTCAACTCGGGTGTCGGCATATGCCTTCAAAAGATTTTCGTAATAAGCCTCGACGGTCGAACCCGTATACTGCATTGAGAGTGGAAATGTCGGTAGTTTTTCGTCATAGGTCACGACCGGTATGCCCTTACTGAGAGCTTCTACAGCGGCTGAAGACCATCCTGTTATAACTACAGATGCATTCGACAAATGGTCGTAAAGCGAGAACTTGAGATCCGGATGGTCAATCTTGACGTTTGGAGGAAGGTCTTGGAGAACACTCGACCATTCTTTCCAGTTGGGAGAGGTTATGCCCTCGCGCCGATTCGGAAACTCTCGCGGATGAGGCCTTACCACCAACTGAAGCTCTTGGTGCTTGGAAAACCATTCCACTGTGTCCTTCAGCCATTCAGTCTGATCTCTGAAAACTTGCCCTTCAAAGCGCGACGAGGGTAATTTATCGATTATGTATCCCGAGTAAACCTCATCGTAACTACTCATTGCCATCAGAAAATATTTACGCGTCTTGTCGAGTCCAAATACGTCGTAAGGCGATGCATTCGTCGAAGCCGGTGTGTAGGCCGAAAGGGCGGTTGCGTTCGCTCGCACCGCCATTAGTCTCTCTGCTCTTCGCGCGCCATCCTCTGTTAGTGTGTATTTATCGAATCCATTGAGCGCAGCAAGTGCCGGCTGGCTAAGTCCGTGCGTTTCCCAATCCCACATCCGTAAATGAGAATAGCGCTCCACATCGTTTGAACTGCCTTCGATAAAAACTACCCTTATGTTTTCTCGCTTTGCTACGGCAGAGAAAATACCCGGAATAACATACTGAGGGCTATAGCAAACTACCACATCGGGCTTTTCGGCTTTTATTGCCGCACCAGCCTGTTTCAAAACCTTCAGCGCATTCTGGAAAAACAACTCATAGTACCGTCTCTCAAAGTCGGTCAAGATCATGTTACTTTTTTTGAACTTGATCAGAGTCTCATACAAGGCAAGTCTTCCGAGTGGGACTCCATCATTTTCGTATTTCAGTATGGCATCGGTTACTTGTGGACAATCAATGTCCTCCTCTGAGGAATCGCCATAACTCTCAATAAGCTTAAATTTGATGTCGTCAGAATCACTTGCAAGTAGTTCACGATTTTGGACACATTTTCGACATATAACGGCCCGTTCTTCTGCAGTTGAATCAATCGTCAGAGCCGCAGCCTCCATCGACGTGCAGAAACGAGAATAAGACTTATCGCACCCTATCACCGTGACATCAAAACCCTCGTTGCTTAAGATCTTAGCAAGTTGATATTCGGGCAGCGCATGCGGCCATATAAAGGAGAAAGGCGAAAAGAAAAGTACTTTTGTTCTCTTATGTTGCATTACATTGATCAACTAATTTCAGATTGATTTTGGTGACCCCAACCAAATGCAGGCGGAGGTCATAAGACTTTAGCGTCGCCCCAGCTAACTTGAGCATTCACCGGCAGGTCGCGGACCGCGGGCATGCCTAACAGGCTTTCGTAATCCTTTGCCTTGATTTCGCCGGTGCCCGGACGTTTGACCCAGATATTGTCAGCGCTGAAAATCTCGCCGGCCTTGACAGGTCGGGTGGTAACAACGCAGGCGTAGGCAAAATCTATAGTCGGCTGCTCCTCGGCCAGTATCTTCTTGGAACCGCCGAGCGCCGCATGAATGGCGCGGCTGCCCTTGACCATTTCCGACAGTTGCGCGGGATCGACCGAGATCGGGATGTCCGGACCCGGCCAGTCATAGCTGGACGTGAAGTGCTTTTCCAGAATGGAAGCGCCCAGAGGCACCGCGGCGAAACAGGTGTAGGGGCCGAGCGAATGATCAGACAGGCCGAGCACGGCGTCTGGGAAGGCTTCGGCGAGCTCGGCAATGGCGCCCAGTCGCACTTTCTCGTAAGGCGTCGGATACATGGAGGTGCAATGCAGCAGCGCAAAAGGCACGCCGGCCTCGCGGAAAATGTCGACCGCCGGACGGATGCTGGCTATGTCGTTCATGCCGGTGGAAAGGATCACGGGCTTGCCGAAGGCGGCGACATGGCGGATCAACGGATAGTTGTTGCATTCTCCCGAACCGATCTTGTACCAGTCCACGCCCAACGCTTCCAGTTCGTTCGCGGCGGCGCGCGAGAACGGCGTGCTCAGATAGAGCAGGTCCTTGGATTCGACGTAGGTCTTGAGCCGGGTTTCCTCGTCGCGCGTTAGGGCGCAGCGCTTCATGATGTCCCAGATGGATTCCTTCGCGTTGCCGGGTATCACGTCGTTGGGGATCATTTCGTCCTCGATGACGTGGTACTGGAATTTCACGCATTCGCAGCCGGCCGCCAGCGCGTCGTCCACCATGCGGACGGCCTTGTCCAGGCTGCCTTCGTGATTGATGCCGATCTCGGCGATCACCAGGGGAGGATGGGCGGGGCCGATCTTGCGACCATGGATTTCAAATTCGGACATGCCTGTCTCCTTTAGCTGATTTCGTGTCTGAGTTTCCACACGCCGTCAACCTTGTGCCACAGGTGCGGAGAGCGGTAGCGATCCACGGTCTCGTGGAATTCGGCTTCGGTGATGCCGATGTATTCGAGAAATTCGCGGAAGTACTTGGCGGGGAATTCCTGGTCGAATTTTCTGACCAGATTGATGCCCTCTTCGCGCGTGATCTTGCCGTTGCGGATCTCCTGAGCGGCGTCGTAGGACGCCCGGCCCAGGCCGAACTTGACCAGCGTGGTGTAGTAGTGAAAGGGGTCGATGCGGTCGTCGATGCTGCTGTACTTGGAATAGGTGCCTTCGGTGCGCTCGGGATTGGCCTGGAAGCCGGTGTTCTCCACGGCGTAGTAATAGCACTCCTGCGGATCCCACTTAAGGTAGTAGCCGAGGTAGTGCACTTCGACGCCTGCCTGCTCCAGCGCTTCGCGCGCAGGGGGAATGTAGGGCGCGAAGTCGCCGAGCGTGAATCCGTACTGGACGATGATGTCGCGCATGGTCATGCCGCCGAACTTCATGTCAAGCGTCTCGCCCGTGGAGTAGAAAGCGGAGTCCATGGTCGGACGCTTATTGTCATCGACATTATTGCCGTACTCGGCCTGGTTCTCGCCGTACATGACCAGCTCGACGCCGTAGCGCGCCGCCATGGCCGGGCCGATGATGCGCTGACCAATAATGAAGGGCTGGAAAGGATGCAGCAGGTTCAGGAAAGCCAGGCGGGTCAGCAGACGATGCAGCTTTCCGCTCGGCGTGTAGAGGATATTGTCGAGACCGCCGACATGCATCCAGTTCGAGAAATTCTTCCAGCCGATGTCGGTGTACAAATGCGGCGCCCACGTCACCGTCAGCGGGTTCATGCCGTACTTGTACTTGAGGATATGGGCCGTATAGGCGCTGTCCTTGCCACCACTGCCGGGCACGATGACGTCGTAGCGGCCGTCGTTGCGCTTGAAAGGCGCCAGCAACTCAATCAGCCGTTCTTCGCGCGACTTCCAGTCGATATGGCTGTCTTTCTCGAACGCGAAGGCGCAGGCCGAACACAAGCCGTCGGCAAAGGCAATGGTGGATTTCTTGTCGTTCTTGTCGCTGCAGAATTCCACCGTCGAGTTCGGACGCTGGTTGGAGATAACGCAGTTCTTGCAGAACTCTACATCAGGCGGCAATCCGAAATAGACTTCGTTTTCCATAACGCTTCAGCACCAGTCAAATAAACATATCAAAAAGCAAAAGGGCGGCTTCGGAAAAACCGTCCTATTTCACCGATTCGAGAAAATCCCGGTAAGCTAGGCGCAAGCCGTCTTCGAGCGTTGTTCTGGCCTTCCAGCCATTGCTGCTCAGGAGGGAAACGTCCATCAGCTTGCGCGGCGTGCCGTCCGGCTTGCTTGTATCGAATACGATTTTTCCGGAGTAGCCGATGATGCCGCCAATAAGCTCGGCCAGATGCTTGATCGTGACATCCTCGCCCATGCCCACGTTGATGAGCGGAGGCTCGAAACGGTGGGTGACGGACTCGTCGCTGCCCAGAAGCCCCTCGTATGCCGGGGCGTCGAGGCTCATCAGATACACGCAGGCGTCCGCCATGTCGTCGCTGTATAGGAACTCTCGGCGCGGCGTTCCAGTGCCCCAAATGACGACCTCCTGCGTCCCTGCCATTTTCGCTTCGTGGAACTTGCGCAGCAAGGCGGGTATCACGTGGCTGTTGTCGGGGTGATAGTTGTCGCCGGGCCCGTAAAGATTTGTGGGCATCACCGACAGATATTTCGTGCCGTATTGGCGGTTATAGCTCCAGCACATTTCGATGCCGGCGATCTTGGCCAACGCATAGGGCCGATTGGTCGGCTCAAGCGGACCGGAGAGCAGGTAGCTCTCCTTGATCGGCTGAGGGCAACCGCGCGGATAGATGCAGCTCGAGCCCAGGAAGACGAGCCGCTTGACCTGATTCTCGTAGGCAGCGTGTATGACGTTCGATTGGATCACAAGGTTCGAATACGCGAACTCGGCCGGATAGGTGTTGTTGGCGAAAATGCCGCCAACCTTGGCGGCGGCGAGAAACACATAGTCTGGCTTTTCTTTCGCAAAGAAATCCGCTGTTGCTCCCTGATCGGTCAATTCGAGTTCGGCGTGGGTGCGCAGCAGCAGGTTGTCGTAACCCTTCGCGCGCAGATTGCGCACCAGGGCCGAGCCGACCAGGCCGCGATGTCCGGCCACATAAATCTTGGCGTCCTTCTCCATTTTTACTCGTGGTAGTCGTAGGCCGAATAGCCGTGCTTCTTGACCAGTTCGTCGCGTTCGGCGCTCTTGAGGTCTTCCCGCACCATCTCACTCACCAGTTCCTGGAAACTCGTACGAGGAGTCCAGCCCAACTTCTGCTTTGCCTTGGTGGGATCGCCCAGCAGAGTTTCGACCTCTGTGGGTCGGAAATAGCGTGGATCGACCTGGACGATGCATTTTCCAGATGCATCGTAGCCTTTCTCATCCACGCCCTTGCCCTCCCAGCGCACCACCATTCCCAACTCACAGGCACAGGCGTCGACGAAATCGCGCACGCTGTACTGCACTCCGGTTGCGATCACGAAATCCTCGGGTATTTTTTGTTGTAGCATAAGCCACTGCATCTCAACATAGTCTTTGGCGTGGCCCCAGTCGCGCTTGGCGTCCATGTTGCCGAGGTACAGACAATCCTGCAGCCCAAGCTTGATGCGCGCGAGTGCGCGGGTGATTTTGCGAGTGACGAAGGTTTCGCCACGTATCGGCGATTCATGATTGAACAAGATCCCGTTGCAGGCGTACATACCGTAGGCTTCACGATAGTTGACGACGATCCAGTAGCCATAGAGCTTAGCGACCGCGTAGGGGCTGCGCGGATAGAAGGGGGTCGTTTCCTTCTGGGGGATTTCTTGGACAAGGCCATAAAGCTCGGAGGTGCTGGCCTGATAGAAACGTGTTTTCTTTTCCAGCCCGAGGATGCGGATCGCTTCGAGCAGGCGAAGGACGCCAAGGGCGTCTGAGTTAGCGGTGTATTCGGGTTCTTCGAAGCTGACGGCAACGTGACTCTGTGCAGCGAGATTGTAGATCTCGTCAGGCTGGATTTGCTGGATGATGCGGATCAGCGACGAGGAGTCAGTCATGTCGCCATGATGGAGGAAAAAGCGGACGCTCTTTTCGTGACGATCCTGATAGAGATGGTCGATGCGGTCGGTATTAAAAAGCGAGGTGCGACGCTTGAGGCCATGCACTTCGTAATCTTTGTCGAGCAGGAGTTCGGCAAGGTAGGCGCCGTCTTGGCCTGTGATGCCGGTGATGAGGGCGACTTTTTTCGTCATGGTGTTCACTTTCTTCCGTAGGTATCTTCAAACCTCACGATGTCGTCCTCGCCTAGATAGCTGCCAGACTGCACCTCTATGATCTCGAGCGGGATTTCGCCCGGGTTAGCCAGGCGATGGACTTCGCCAAGTGGGATGTAGGTTGATTGATTTTCGGTGAGGAGAATGGTTTTGTCGCCGTTGGTAATTTCGGCCGTACCGTTTACGACGACCCAGTGCTCGGCCCGGTGGTGATGCTTTTGTAAACTGAGGCTAGCACCGGGCTTGACCTGGATGCGCTTGACCTTGAAGCGGGCACCTTCGTCGATGCTGTCGTACCAGCCCCAGGGGCGGTGGACCTTGCGGTGCAGGGTGTGCTCTTCACGTTTTTGCTGCTGAAGGGCGTTGACGATGTGCTTCACATCTTGGCTGCGCGAACGGTCGGCCACCAGCACGGCATCGGGCGTTTCCACCACCACCAAGTTCTGAACGCCCACCAAGGCCACCAAGCGGCTGGTGGCATGCGCCAGGGTGTTGCTGCTGTCGGTGGCCAGCACGTCGCCCACGTGGGCGTTACCCTGTGCGTCTTTGGGCAAGACGCTCCACACGGCGTCCCAGGCGCCAAGATCGCTCCAGCCGGCGTCGAGCGGGGCCATACGGATGGGGAAACGGCTTCCCGGGCAGCGCTCCATGACGGCGTAATCGATGGAGTCACCGGGTATCGCGGCAAACTCGTCCTTGCCTGGTCGCACGAATGCAGCATCTGAGCTGCTGAGTGTCCAAGCGGCGCGGGTGGTGGCCGCAATGTCGGGCCGGAAGCTTTCGATGGCCCGGAGCCAGACGGACGCCTTGAGCACGAACATCCCGGCGTTCCAGTAGTAACCGCCCTCTGCCAGGTAC
>JACCDS012072850.1_pt1 | contig 20640 bp, 13 predicted proteins | sample 7446441 | NCBI WGS metagenome assembly JACCDS01 (sample SAMN15323445, study PRJNA562643) | freshwater metagenome | isolation source: river surface water | place: USA:Blue River Watershed | collected 2017-08-17
GATCTCCGTGCACTGGAAGACGTGCTCAAAGATGCTTCACCCGAACAAATGTTGCAGGGCGTGCAATTGCCGCAACATGGCGAGCGCAAAGCCAGCGGCCATTTGTTTATCGTCAATGACCACCACATCAGCGACCAAATCCCCGGCTTGCCTGGCGGTGAAAACGACCATCTGATCATCAATACGGCGTTGTTTTTACAAAGAGAAAAAGCGCCGGTCAAAGTTATTCTGGTCACCAAAGACATCAATATGCGGCTGAAAGCCAAAGGCGCCGGCCTCAAGCTGGTAGAAGATTACCGCACTGACCAGCTGATTGATGATGTCCGTTTCCTCTACAAAGGCTATTACAAGTTTCCCGGTGATTTCTGGAGTCAGGTCAAGGATTGCCGCAGCGAAAACGAAGGGCGTGAGACCTATCATTATCTGCCCCGCAATTTATTACCAAGCCCTTATATCAACGAATATCTGGTCGATGAGCACGAAACTTTTGCCGGTCAGGTGATCGCCATCAACGACCAGCACATCAAAGTGCGGGATCTTGGCTTTGAACGGTTGATGCACAAACATGCCTGGGGCATTCATCCGAAGAATGTTTACCAGGCGATGGCGCTCAATGCGCTGCTGGACCCGGAGATGGATTTGGTGATCCTGACCGGCCCGGCGGGCTGCGGGAAAACCTTACTGGCTTTGGCTGCGGCGCTGGAGATGGTGATTGAACGCGGTATGTATGACAAGGTGATCGTGACCCGCAATACACCGGAAATTGCTGAATCCATTGGTTTTCTGCCGGGGACCGAAGAGGAAAAAATGGCGCCGTGGCTGGCAGCTATCACGGACTCACTGGAAGTACTGCATAAAACGGATGAACATCCGCATGCCAGCGTCAACTACATCATGGACAAGGCCAATATCCAGTTCAAATCGGTCAATTTCATGCGGGGACGCAGTATTCAGAATGCGATTGTGCTGCTCGACGAATGCCAGAACCTCAGCGCCGCCCAGCTGAAAACCATCATTACCCGTTGTGGTGAAGGCACCAAGCTGATTTGTTCAGGCAACCTGTCGCAAATTGACAGCAACTATCTGACGGCGGTGACTTCCGGCCTGACTTACATTGTTGAGCGTTTCAAAAACTTTGAAGGCAGTACCACCATTAATCTCAATGGGGTGGTGCGCAGCCGGCTGGCGTCTTTTGCTGAGGCGAATCTGTAATCATCTTACAGTTGTTAACATTTTGACTTGAGGGCACAATGGGGGAGTCTGAGCCCGCCGCGCGCTGTTCCTTAAAGGGCTGCGCATCCTGGCCGGGCTCCACCCTCTGTTCTGTCAACAAGGATATGTGTTCGCCGTGAAACTGTTCTCCTGGTCCAGTTTGTTTTTTGTGCTGTCACTCGGTTTTCTCTGGGGTTGTGGCTATTGGGCCTGGCTGCAGATGAATCAGAGCCAGCAGAGCCAGCTGCAAAGTCAATTGGCGCTGCAGCTGGAGCGCACTGAAGTCCTGATGGACGACTGGCAACGCAACTATCGCCTGCACCTTGATTACCTGAAAACTGATTTGGCCGCTTTGACGCCGGCCACGACCGACAATCCAATTTACGACCCCTGGCAGGAACTGGATGACAAAGTGCAGCATGCGCCCTGGCCTGATCCGCTGCTGGGTTATGCCTTGCTGGATGACGCTGGCCGGGCTATCCGGCTCAGCAACGCCCAGGCCGGCGTGTTGTTTGCCCAGACTGCTGTGGATTTAAATCCGCAACAACCTTTTCTGACCCCTTTAGTGCTGGCCTCACAATGGGTAGCGCCGGTGCAGCTGGCACAGGGCAATCAGTATCTGCTGTTCTGGTTCGACTTAAGTGCGTTAAAGCAACGGCTGAATAAAGCGCTGGCTGCTGCGGCGGGACATGAGTTTTTGCTGGTTTCCAAGGCCGGGCAGTTGTTGTCACCCAGCCGCTATCAGTCGACTTTGTTGGCCCGCTTGGGTCAGGCTGACCTGCGTGAAGGTCAGCAACTGAAATTCCTGTTGAAAAGACCGCCGGAAGATTTAACCCAAAGCCGGCAGAAATACGACGGCAGCATGGCCTGGCCACCGACCCGGCTGGCGCAGTTGCTCACCAGTCAGCGCCAGGGCGTGACTCCGCTGTTTGTGCCGAATTATCTTGGCCGGCCCAGCGTTGCCGGCTGGCGCTGGTCAGCAGGCTGGCAGGCGCATTTGGTGGTGGAGCATGATATCAGCAGCCTGCAACAACAACGTAAAACGCTGCGTCAGTACATGCTGGGTGGACTGTCTGTGCTGACGGTGATGTTGCTGTTGCTGTTCTGGCTGATTCAGCGTGGGGTGGCAAAATCTTCAGAAGAAGCGGCCGCCACAACTCCCGCAATCAGCGAGCCAGCCCCCGTTGTTATCACCGAATCTGTCATCGAACCTGCGCCGGTTCACGCCGACGGCGCCATGGCGCAGGCAGCTGAGCCGGCTGTGGTGGCGGGAAGCGGTGTTGGCAGCGGGCATGACAAGTATCTGGCGGCGGCCGGTGACCTGCTGCAGGCCTTGTTAAGTACCGCGACTGTACCTGCTGCGCTCAAAGATGCAGGGGCTGACTGGTTGCAGGCAGTGCCGGTTACACCTGCCGGCATCTGTGTCGTGCAACCTGTGTTATTGCTGCGTCAGCTTTGTCAAAAGCTGCAAGCACAATATCAACAGACTGAATTTCTGCTGGATGTGGCGCCTGACGTACCCTTGTGGCTGGAAGTGGATCATCAGGCGCTGTTACAGGCGCTGGATTGGGTGGCTCGTCAGCGTCTGTCGCGTCCTGACGTGACAGAACTGATGGTCCGCCTGCAGCTGGCCGAGCCAGAGCGGATCGCCGTTGAAGTCATCGACGATGGCGAACCCATCAGTGCCAGTCAGTGGCCAGAACTGAGTCGTCATGGCAACAGCCAACCGATGGCGTTGCAGAAACTGACCACTGCAGGAGGCACCTTCAGCCCGGCGGCGGTGCCGCCATTTAGTGGCAACAAAATGATTTTGACTTTGGCTGTGCATCCACTGGAAGGGCCGGATTTACATCCGGACTGGCACCTGACCGACGGCGCAGCGCTGCTGCTTTGTCCGGCGGGAGATGCGCAGCAGCTGTATCGTCGCATGCTCAGGCAAAGCGGTCTGGCACTGATGCCACTGGATGACGCTGCGCAGTTTATGCAATGGTGCAGTCAGCAATCGACCGCACAGCTTGATTATCTGCTGCTGGATGAAGCTTTTATTAAGGCGGATCTGGCGGTTGCTGCGCAGGTGTTTACTGTGGTGCGCCGTTATTTCCCGGCCCTGACCCTGGTCGTGCTGGTGCGTGAGCCCGAAGTGTGGCAAACGCTGCAGCAGCAGTTTGGCTTGCGGCTGGTCGGTAAGCCTGTGCTTGCGCAGAGTTTGCAGCATGCTTTGGTGTCGCAGACCGCAGCCGTCTTTCAGGGCGCGTCACCGCAGCTCTGGCTGCAGGCGCCACAACCGCTGGAGAACTGGCAATTGCGTCAGCTGATGCAGCAACTGGGCTATCAGGTGAACAGCTGGCAGCCCGAAATGCCTTTGCCCGGCGACGCTATTTTGCTGTTACCGCTGGAACTGCAGGCACGCTGGCCAGCGGACAGTCACCAGCGTGTGCTTTGGTATACCGATGAGCCAGTCGCCGTGACGGATATCGCTCAATCTCAGGATGTCTGGACTTTTGCCCAAGGGGTGGCAGGGCTCAGTCAGCGTCTGTTTCAATTATCTATCAAGAACTTACCAGCATGAAAATTATTAACCCACTGTTGAACGAACAAAAACGCTTTCGCCGTAATGGTTTTTTGCTGGCCCTGCTGCTGGCAGCGGCAATGGGCTTGCTGGACTATCTGACCGCCGTATCAGATCGAATCGATCTGCGTCAGACGCAGCTGAATGCGGCCACCAGTGATCTGGACCATCAACTGCTGCCATTACTGCACCTGACCAAAGTGCTGCAGCAGGAGGCGTCAGCAGCTTTGTTGAAAGATTCGGGCGGTACGGTATTGCTTGACGGCAAAGTCAGTGTATTGGGCGGCGCTGATGCGCAGACACAGCCGCTCAGCAGTGCAGAAATCAGCATGCTGAATCAGCTGACGCCGGTGTTCCGCCAGCAGCTCAAAGCCAGCCGCTATTTACTCAACCTGTCTTATTTGTCGGAAACCAGACATTGGTACCACCTGGAAGATGTGGATGCGCGTGGTCTGGAAATGGCGGACAGCGCTTTGCAACAAATCCGCGCGATGCCACATTTACAAGCAACCAGCGAGACCACCAATCTGCTGGTACTGGATGAAATCAAGCATAAATATGGCCTGCAGCTGCCGGTACGGCAGGGCAAAAATGTGGTGGGTCATTTGTTGCTGGAAATCGATTTGCTCGACATCATGCGTCAAATCAAACTGGCTGAAGCCAAAACCTTGCTGCTGCTGATGGACAAGGTGGGCAAAGGTGTGCTGGCGGTGCAGGATGGTCAGCTGGCAGACAGCTCGCTGTACAACGGCTCTCATCAGCACGACAATCTGCAGCATCTGGCGTTGCTGCCGTTCGCGCTGCACCTGCAACCCGATGCAGATGCAGATCGCAGCCGGGAGCTGCGCACTTTCCTGCTGGGGCTGGCCAGTTATCTGGTACCGATGATGTTGTTATATTTCTACTTGCTGTCCCGTTTTAAACGCAAAGTGCTGCGGCCATTCTCCCGTCTGTTAATTCATGTCGCCCGGTTGGCGCGTGGTGACAATCAGGGCGTCCGTCATATTCCAATGGAATGGGAATCGGTGTTTCGCCAGACCGAAGACATCAGGGGGAGCGGGTCGGAAAAGTCCGATCAGTGAACTGCCGGCTTTGCAGATAAGCCTGATACCGGGTGTCAACTTGGCCCAGTTTGAGTGGCGCCGGGCCGGTTGGATCAATCAGCAGCAAAGTTGCGTCAGCAAAATCGATGATCTGCTCTGAATCCAGTGCTGGTACCTGTGCGGCAATAATCGCATGTTCCGGCAGATATAAAATCCGGATTTGTAAGGACGGGAAAATCAGCCGCATCACGCTGGCCCATAACACCGCTTTACTGTCGCAATCGCCACTGTGGTCAAACAGAAGCTGTACCGGTGGCTGATAACCGCTGCCATTGCTGGTCTGGCGGTTTTCCAGGTCCCGATACGGGATCTGCTGGATCCACTCGGTCAGCCGCTGTGCAATCTGGCGGACGTGCTGGCGGCCGAATTTCGCGATGAAAGCATCAGCGACGGGTTGCAGTTGCGGCAAGGCGTCACTGAAATATCGCAGGTGATCCGGCACCACACCTTTGCCTTTGACCGGGTCATCCAACAGATAAAAATAGCCCTGATACAGGTAATCATTCCGCGCACTGCTTTCTGCAGCGGCCAGCTCCTTGGTCGCTGCAGCCACCAGTTGCGGGTCTTTGGCCTGCACTGTGTATTGCAGCGGCATATTCGCCGGTGAAAACTGCACACGCACCCCCTGATGCTGCAAGGCGCCGGCTTTGCGCAGCAGGGCATGACGAACCGCCTGGCTGGCCAGGTGCGGCATGTAACGTTTGCGGTCACGGTATTGATTGAGTGCTTCGTTGGCCAGTTGAAACGTCAATGAAACGTCAGGCGACCAGCGATATGTGAATTCGGTGGACTGGGCGGAACTTTTGCGTTCAAACAACAGTTCCGCCTGAGCGGTCAGGCTGGCGCCGCACAGCATGGCGGCAAACACCAGGGGAAGTCGTTGCGTCAATTCAGGTTGTCCGGCGTCTCCAATACAGCCAGCTTAATGCCAACAGGGCTGAAATGCCAAGACTACCGCCTGACGTTTCCTCGACCACCACCACCGGCGGTGGCAGATCGGCACTGACCGATTCCAGCGGCAGGTCATCCAGAGCGGCCGCTGAATAGCCAGAAATTTCAGCCAGCAAAGCGCCGGAGCGGGCATCCCGCAGTTGGATCTGCAGCAGGTAATAGCCACGCGGAATGCTGGTCATGTCAGTTTCAATCGCAAACGCGTCGCCGCGACTGGCGCCATACAGTGAAAAAATGCTGCTGGTGTGAATGGTGCGGTACTGGTAGCCATCGTCAAGCCGGTACACGGCATAAACCGGTTGTTCAGCGTATTGGGTGTGGGCGTCAAAGCGGACATAAAGCTGCGAGTAAAAACCATCTTCGTCCAGGTCATAACGTAGTTTCAGGTCAATGCTGTCAAACCAGGCGCTGCTGGAGAAATCCTGATTGGTGGTGATGGCTGACGGAGCGGTCATCGCGTCCTGATTGGCGGCGGTCTGGCTGGCGTCCAGATGAATTTCGCGGGTGGGTTGGGCTTGGTCAATGGCCGGCTCGGCGGCACTGGTGGACAAACTGAGCAACAATAAACTGGCGGACAATACGGTTTTCATAGGCGGCTCTCCGGTGGCTTTGGTATGATCTTGTGCTTTCGCCGTGAATACGGGCTGAACTGGCCTGACCAGGTGCGTTTTTCGCAGAGATTTGATGAGATGAAGTTAACCAGAAAAGTTGTGCTGTCAGTTTCTGCCCCCGCCATTGATGCGCTGGGCGAGGCGTGCCCTGAGTTGTCCAAAGGCCGGCTGAAAGATGCGATGAATAAAGGCGCTGTGGTGTTGCAGTCAGGCAAGCAGCAGAAGCGGCTGCGCCGGGCTCAAACGCCATTGCCGGCGGGTTCTGTGTTAGTGCTCAATTATGACGACGAGCTGTTAACCCGTCAGGCGCCGGCGCCGCAATTGCTGGCCGACGAGCAGGACTACAGCCTGTGGTTCAAACCAGCCGGTATTTTGTCACAGGGCAATGAGTGGGGTGACCATCTGGCGTTGCTGCGTCTGGCCGAGCAACATTTTGCGGGCAAAAGAGCCGTCTTTCTGGTCCACCGGCTGGACCGTGAAGCCAGCGGGCTGATGCTGATAGCCCATCAGAAGAAAACCGCCGCCGCGCTCAGTCAGCTGATGCAGCAACAGGCAATCGCCAAAACTTACCGGATTTGTGTACAAGGCGTACTGCCAGAGGCGTTACTCAGCGAGGGGGAGATCAGACTGCCGCTGGATGGCAAAGCCTGCTGCACCCGTTTTCGCCTGCTGGAGCAGCAACCGGCCAAAGCCCTGCTGGAAGTGGATTTACTGACCGGGCGTAAGCATCAGATCCGCCGCCATTTTGCCGCGGCCGGGCATGCGGTGATGGGCGATCCGCAGTACGGCAGCGGCAACAAAGACGCCGCCGGACTGGCGCTGCAGGCGGTGCGGCTGGTGTTCCAGTTACCCGGTAAACCGCGCCGCGACTATCAGTTGCCGCCTGAGTTATGCCGCTAGTGGTTTGATTTCAAGCTGCAGCAGACCTAAGGTCAGCGCGTTGTTGATATCCTGCCGGATATTGTCAGTTTGCCAGCTGCACGGCACCTGGACTGTACTGCTGACGCTGAATTCTAATACCTGCTGTCCTTTGGCTTGTTGTTGCTGCCAGCAATACCAGACCAGTTCCCGCAAACCTGTTAAATCTGCTTCCTGCCAGTCGGTGCCCAATAAAGCACCTGGCTGGCCGCGCCAAACCCGGATCGAGGGTTGCGCCGGCAATTGCTGACTGACTTGCGTCAGCACCAGGGTCAGCTGTTGCTGCCAGTTCTCATCAATGCCAGCGACGCTGAGCCAGATCACATCCGTGTGTACCGTGTAATCCAGCAGTGACGGGGCAGCCAGCTGTTCCAGCACCTGACGCAGCCGTTGGCGCAGCAGAGTCTCGCCGGTTTGCAGTTTGTATTCACTGACTTGCTGAATTTGAATGGCGACCAACGTCAGCGCCGGATGACGCTGCTGATCGCGGCGCAGCTGACGGCTAAATGCCTGCCAGCTTTTGACAGATGTCTGGCTGGGGCTGGCCGGTTGCTGTGCGGGGCGCTGACGGAGCAGGACAAAGCCCAGCCAGCTCAGCGCCAATAAGCTCAAAGCCAATGCCAACAGCCACTGTTGGCGTGTGGTGGTGCGCTCTAATGCGGCCAGTTGTTCCGTTTGTTGCTGTTGTTGCAGTTGCTGTCGCAGACTGTCCAGTTGCTGAGTCTGACTGGCCGCCGAGAGTTTCGCCTGGGCTGCGCTGGTGCGCAGTGTCGCCTGATACGCCTGTTGCCATTGACCGGCAGCAGCCTGCACTTTGGCCTCGGTTTGTGAAAGTTTCAGTTGCAGATACACCGGCAGGCTTTGAGGGTTTTCGACCTGCGGCAAAGTAGCCAGCGCTTTACTGAATTGCTGCTGTTGCAGCGCCAGTTCAGGGATCGCGAGTTCAGCTTCCAGATGCATGGCGGTATTGCCAACTTGCTGGAACAGCTGCGCGGATTTACGCATTAGTTGCTCTGCCTGCTCAAACTGCTGTTGCTGCTGGGCCAGCTGGCCCTGCGCATAATATAGCCGGGCGTGTTGCTGTGGGTCGTTTAGCCTTTGGATGGTTTCTTCGGCTTGTTGCAGTTTTTGTTTGGCTTCGTCGATTTGTTTGCTCTCGAGCCAGGCATCAAAAGCGACCAGCTGTGCGGTCAGCAGCAGGGCATCGTTTTGCGTTTGCCGGCTCCAGTGTTCGGATTGTTGCAAATGTTCAATCGCAGCTTGCGACTGCGAAAGTTTGTGATAGGCCATCCCGAGCCGCAGGTGAATGGACGCCAGCGGTTTATCCTGTTTCAGTTGCTGCGCCAGTACCAGCGCCCGGCTCAGTTGCTGCTGAGCACTGGCGTAATTATTTTGCTGCAGCATCAGCCGGCCTGCGATTAGACGGCTTTCCAGTTCTGCTTGTGTCAGCTGATACTCGACGGCGATGGCGTTGCTGAGCTCGGCGTAGCGGATGGCTTTGTCGATGTCGCCGCGTTGGTTGTAGCCTTGGGCAAAACTTTCGTAGATGCGGGTCTGCAGTTCGGGTTTGCGTGGGCTGTCGAGTGTATTTAACAGGCGCTCGGCGGCGCTGAGTTCGGTCAGTGCCGCGGCACTGTCGCGATAATTGATGCCGTAAATCAGCGCTTTATGCTCAAGTGCTTCGATCTGCAGTTCAGTGGTCAGGCCGCCGGCCAGCGCTTTGTTGACGCTCTGCAATGCGATTTCTTTATTGTTGATGCTGTGATAGCCATGGCTGAGCAGCAGCCATTGCTCAGCAGTCAGATCGGCTTTTGGCAGGGCGGTCAGCCGGTTGACCGCCGCCTGCGGGTCCTGTTGCAGACGCTTCAGCTCGGTCTGAAAATCGCGGGCCTGCGCCTGTGTAGCCAGGCAGCAGAGAGTGAACAACAGCAACAAACGCATCAGCGGTTTTCCTCCGGGCGGGCGGGTCTTAAGTCTGCATCGATGATATTGCATGTGCGGATGGCGCAACCAGCCTCAAAGGCCAGAATATTTTCCGCCAGTTGTTGCACCAGCATTTGCATCGATTCGGTCGTTGCCCAGGCCAGATGGGGGCTCAGCAACAGATTAGGTAATGCCGCCTGGATCAGCGGATGATCAGGCGCCGGCGGTTCGTCGGCTAACACATCCAGCGCGGCACCAGCCAGCTGGCCGCTTTGCAGCGCGCTGAGCAGGGCTTGCTCGTCAATCAGCGTGCCGCGGGCGGTATTGATGAGCAAAGCAGACGCTTTCAGCCAGCTTAGTTGCTGTGCGCCAAGCAGTGGCGGCTGACCCGGCTGGGCCGGGCAATGCAGGCTGACCACGTCAGCGACTGACAGGGCATCCCGAAACGCCAGCCGGCCAGGGCGGACTTGGCGGGCATCAGGCCGTTCCGCGACACAAATTTGCATGCCAAAGGCGCGTGCCAGGGCGGCGGTCGCCTGACCCAGGCCACCGTAGCCAACCACAGTGAAGACCTTGCCCTGCAAACTCTGGATGGGTTGCTGATGCAGGCAGAACTGGCTGCTGCGGCTCCAGCGCCCGTCTAAAACCGCCTGATGGGCACTGAGCAACTGATTGTTGAGTGCCAGCAGCAACGCCATCGCATGTTGGGGCACGGCGCCCAGCGCATAGTCCCGCACGTTACAGACCTGGATCCCGAGTGCACTGGCGGCGGCCAGATCAATATTGTTGGTCCCGGTCGCGGCGATGCAGACCAGTTTCAGTGCGCTGGCTGTCTTTAAAGTGGCACCATCCAGCACGACTTTATTGCTGATCACCACGTTGGCCGTGGCAATGCGCGCCGCGACATCTGCCACGTGAGTGGCCGGATAACAGTGCAGCTCCCAGCCGGGTAACTGCAGCGCCGACAAGTCGGTGTCGGCCAGGCTGTCTGCATCAAGAAACACAATGTTCGGCATCGGTCTGACTCATCAGAGAAAATCTGTTGCTTTTACCAGAGCAGGCCTCTACATATAAAGAACTTTTTTGCAAAGCCGGAGCAAATCTGTTGGTGTTAGCGCGGTGGTGGTACAGCAGGGGCATGCTAAGTGGGCTGATTTTCGGGATCAGCCTGCTGTGGGGCTCTGTTGTGCAGGCGAAAACAGTCACAGTGGTGGCGGCACAATGGCCGCCGCTGACTCAGGTGGATGGCAGTGGTCTGTATTTTGACGTGCTGCGGGAGGCGCTGGACGGTCAGGACATCCGGTTTAACATCCGGGTGGTGAACTGGAAAAGAGCCAAACAGATGTTTTATGCCAAGCGGGCTGACATCCTGCTGGCGGATTACCACATGACGGGCCTGCGTCAGCATTTTCCCTTCTGGCACCTGGATATGGACAGACCGGTGATTTTGTTCAGCCCACAGCCGGTGCAGGCCCTGACCCAACTGCAGGGTAAAGCGGTGGGGTGGTTGTTGGGCTACGACTTTGATCAGCTGTTGCCGGTACGGGTGGATGGCATTGAAGTCCAGACCGAAATACAAGGGTTTGAGCTGCTCGAGCATCAGCGGCTGGACGCTTACATCAGTTATGACGAACAGGTGCCGCCCCGGCTGCAGGGCAAGCTGCAACGGATTGTCCTGATGGGCGCGCAGCCGCTGTATCCGGTATTTCAGAATGATTTTGCCGGGCGAAAACTCGCAGAGCAGTTTGACCAGGGCATGCAACGCTTATATCAAAGCGGCCGGCTGCAGCAGCTGTATCAGCAATACTACCAGCGGGCGGCCTTTCCTCCCCAGCGCTGAGCAGACGGCTCAGCGATACACCACATCGCTGTACATCGGCGCCAGCAAAGCCAATAAGCGGTTTTGCGCGGCGACCGGCACTTGCTGCTGTTGCATCACATCAATCAGATGGTCGACCAGATTGTCAAAATCAGCTTTGCTGATCTGAAAGCCGGTGTGGCTTTCCTGCATGGTTGCGCCGGTGTATTTGCAGGGGCCGCCGCTCAGTTCACACAGTTGTTCAACCAGCAGCCGGCGAAAGCGTGCGATGTCGGTGTCTTTGAAATGATGAACAATTTGCGGGTCCTGCTCAATTTTCACCAGCAAGCCGTCAACCAGCTGATTCAGACCGCGGTCGGCGCCAAGCTGCTGATACAGCCAGTCTTTGGCGACCGGCTGACTGGCGCAACTGCTGAGCAGCAGACAGAGGGATAAAATTGCACCGCGGATTAAAACGACCATGAGGACTCCAGCGCCAGATAATAACCGGTTTGATCAGGTAAGGTGGCAATGCTGCCCAGGTCGACGTGACCTGCCACCAGGCTCAGATGTTTATTGATAAACCAGCCGACAAAAATGTCGCGCCAGTGATCTTCACGGGCAAACGCCAGTTTATCCGGTTTTTGCCTGAATTCGGCGCCAATGGCCCAATGCGAATTCAGCAGCAGTACGGCAGAGAATTCGCCCGTCAGCTGATAACCATCCATCTGCGCTGAATCAAACCCCAGCAGACCGGTTTGCTGGCCTTTGGTGGCCCGCACTGTGGCGTTGAGCAGCAGATTACGGCCAAACACCGCATCGAGAAAAACTTTACTGGCGGCCAGGTAATAATCGGTGCCGCTGTCATCCAGCGCGCCGACCGCTTGCGGCAGCGCAAAATCCAGATGTTTTTTATGGATAAGGCCGACGCTGATTTGCGGCATCGCGCTGTAGAGCAATTCGCCGGCCAGCCGGTACTTCAGCCCAATCAGCTGGAGATTCAGCTCGCCACCAAGGGTGTCGAGCTGCAGTTGTTGCCGGCCCAGACTGACTTCGATGCGGTCGTCATAAGAAAGACCAATGCCATAACTGTTCAGCGTGAAATCGTCGACGCCAACCTGGCTGGCATAACCGGTCAGCGACCATTGATCTGAACTGGCGTAGCCATTGATCACCGCCCAGGGCACGATACCGCCGCCCGCCGCGCCTTCGATACTGCTGGCACCGCCGGTGGCCAGCACTTTGCTGCCACCCGCTGCCAGCGCCTGCGATGTCCCTAGCGCCAGCGTCAGGCACAACAGCCCGGTTCGCCAAAACGATGTCATGTTTCCTCCCCAAAGAGTTCAGCGTGCTGCTGACTGAATCGCCCCAGCCAGGCGGTCAGATCGGCGGCTTTGAGCGGCCGGGCGAAATAATAGCCCTGCACTTTATCAATGCCGGCGCTTTGTAAGCGGTCGAGGCCGGCGCGGTTTTCCAGGCCTTCTGCGGTGACCTGCAGGCCGAGGCCGTGCGCCAGCTCTGTGGTGGTTTTCACAATCAGATAATCATTCTGATTGTGTTCGATGTCGCGGACAAAAGCGCGGTCAATCTTCACTTCATGCACCGGCAGCCGTTTCAGATAAGCCAGCGACGACTGGCCGGTACCAAAATCATCAATCGCCAGCTCAATGCCCATCTGACGCAGCTGCTGCAGATTCTGAATGACCTGTTGCGGGTCCTGCATCACGGCGCCTTCGGTGACTTCCAGCGCCAGCGCGGTTGGCGGCACCTGATGTTGCTGCAGTAACGTGGCTATCTGGCCGGGCAGGTCGCTGCTCAGTAAGTCATAGGCAGACAGGTTGACGGCGACGGTCAGCTCGATGCCTTGCCGTCGCCAGTCGGCCAGCTGGCGGATGACTTGCGCCACCATCCAGTCGGTCACGCGCGAGATCAGGCCGGAATGTTCGGCCAGCCGGATAAATTCATCCGGCGGCACAAACCCCAGCACCGGATGTTGCCAGCGGATCAAGGCTTCGGCGGATGTGGCCTGACGGCTTTGCAGACTGACTTTGGGCTGGTAAACCACAAACATCTGGCCACTTTGCAGTGAGACCGGCAGATCATGCAGCAGCGTCAGCTCACGCTGATGGCTTTCGTCCTGACCCGCCTGATATTCGGCCCACAGCTGATGACTGGCTTTGGCGTGCACCATCGCAATATCAACCCGGCGCAGCGCATCATTACTGCTGCTGGCGTCAGCCGGCACGGCATAGAGCGCCAGTGCCAGTTTCAGGTTCAGGCGCGAGTCGGCCAGCACAAAATCCTGCGACAGCCGCAGCTGGCTGGCTGGCAACGAACTGGCCGGCAACGGGCTGCTGCTGATCACCAAAAATTCATCGCCACCGATGCGGGCGACCATCACGGCCTGTGGATAAATCCGCTGCAGCCGGCCAGCCAGCTGCACCAGCAATTCATCGCCATTGTGATAACCAAATGCGTCATTGATATGTTTGAAGTCTTTGATATTGACCAGCAGCAGCCACAAAGGGTGGCCGAGCAGTGCCGGCAGCTGCAGTTCGACCAGATGGCGGTTCGCCAGACTGGTCAGGGCGTCATGTTGTGACTGGTACATCATTTGCTGCTCGCGCTGGGCGATATCACTTTGCATCTTTTGCAAGGTGTCGGCGAGTACGCCGACTTCACCACGCAGCTGTTGGGGCGGTCTGGCCGACTGGCCTAAACCAATAGCGCCGGCAAAATCGGTGAGCAGCCGCAATGGTTCGGTGATGCTGCGGGCCAGCACTATCGCCATCAGCACGGCAAGTGCCAGCCCCAGCCCGCAAATGGCCAGCAGCTGGCCACGGGCTTGCCGGTAGTTTTGCAGCCAGGGTTCGGTCGACAAATGCAGCAGCGCACTCAGCTGGCCACTTTCGTCGAGGATTTCCTCCGAGGTCAGCAGCGGCACTTCGGCAAGGTCCTGATCTGCGGTGCGAAGCAATGGCAATTGGGGGATTTGGTCACCCGTGAGCGTACTGGCCAGCAGGCGGCCCTGGCTGTTATCGGCTTGCAGGACAAAACTGATATCGAGGTCAGTCAGGTCTTTGATCTGGCTGGCCAGCGCCTGATCCAGCACAAAACCCATGGCTATCCAGGCAATCAGTTGCGGGGCTTTGACCGGCACCATCACCATCTGAAACGCCTGATTGCCGACGTGGACGATTTCGGACACGGATCCCTGACCGGCCTGATGCATATCGCGAAACAGCTGATTGAGCTGGCTGCGGCTGACCGGCTGCCCACTGCCGGCGATCAGTTCGCCGTCGGGACTGAGCAGCACCGTCAGGCTGGCATTGATGCGGCTGCCGTGATTCTCCAGCACTGAGGCAATAGTGTCTTGTTCGCGCAGCGCCACGGCCTGACGAAAACCAAAGTCACTGGCGACCAGCCGGACCGAGTCGCCCAGCTGCAGCGCGCGATGACTGAGCGTTTCGCGAAACACCCGACTGGCGACTTTCAGCGCCTGTCTGGCTTGCAGTTCGCTGTCCCGTTTCATCGCGCTGAGGCCGGCATAGCCCATCGCGACGGTCATCAGCGTCAGCAAACCTAATAAAATCAGAATTAAACGACTGCGTAACGAATCAAACATACCACCTCTGGCTGGTGCCACCAGACACCGCTGCAGCCAATCTGTTGCAGTAATGGGTCATTAACTATGGAAACAAGATCGAGAAAAATCAGTCAGATATGCAGCAAAACCATAGCAGGTCCGGCCCGGACTCTCCAACAGATATCTGATAAAAACGACAGAAGATGCGGCCGGCGCAATGAGGTGATTAAAATTCGGCCAGTGGCCGCAGCAATAACAAAGCCGCCCGCAGGCGGCCTGGTTAAAGCTGAAAGGATCCGCTATCAGCTGCGCTGACGGCGGCCCAGCCACAACAGCGCAGGCAACAGCAACAGCGCTGTGGCCGGAGCCGGGACTTCACCGGCTACATTGACCAGCGCATTTTCGACTGTGACATCTTCCAGCGTGCTGCCGAAGAACGCATCGGTCAGCAGCAGGTTGCTCAGCGTCAGTTTATGCACGCCGGCTTTGAGCACTTTGAATGACAAAGTCACCAGCGTGAACTCAGGGCCCTGAATGGCGGCCAGATCTTCGGCGAAGTCCAGATAGTTCATTTCCGCCAGCGTCAGGGTGCCACCGTTTTGGCTGAACCAGGTCTCGTTTGGCTCAAATGGCGAGAAATGCGGGCCAAAGGTAACGCTTTGCAGGGACAGCTTGCTCAGCAGATAGCTCAGGTCAAATTCGAAACCGGCCAGGCCGTCGGTGTAGCCAGACACTTTGACAGTCGCCTGCACCAGCTCATCTGGCAGGTAAGCGGCTTTATCCAGTTCAACCCGAACTACAGTGGCCTGGCTGGCGAAACTCAGCAGCAGTGCACATAACGCGATTAACTTTTTCATGTTGTTTCCTTTAAAACTTGGTATTCAGTCAAAGCTGGCCGTCGTCAGACGGCGCAGCGGTGGTTAAGCAATTGAGCCTTATTTGATGGCGCAACGGGCATAAGTACAAAGTGACGCCATCGCACGGCTGTCGCTGCTGTTGACGACGCCATCTTTGTTGAAGTCGTACTCCAGGCCCAGTTTTTTGCCGGATTTCAGCAGGGCTGCGAACAGATTGATATCGTTGTTATCGACATCGCCGTCTTTGTCCAGGTCAGCCGGGTTCACTGTGCTCAGGTTCAGTTCGACCACAATAGGGTCGTGGTCGGAACCGCGGAACGGTGTCGGTTGATAGAAATCAGCCTGCTGCTGCGTGGTTTTGTTTTCCAGATTGTAATCAAAGGCGGTTGGTTCGTCGGCGTTGATATGCCACTCCATTGCGTAGCTGGTCTGGCCGGACAGGCTGGCCGATGCAATCGCGTGGTCCAGATAACCCACTTCACCGCTGAACAGGTAAGAGTAACCTTTGGCGCCGTGGAATCTTTCAATCAGGTTGACAAAACCTTTGCCAATCAACGTCTGGATTGGGTCTTCTTTGGCATAAGCATTCAAGTCGCCCATGATCAGCACATCCGGATCAGCGCTGCCGGTTGGGTTGGTTGCCAGCCAGGCGGTCAGCTCGTTCGCGGCTTGTACGCGGGTCGCGTTCCAGCAGCTCTGGCCGTCTTTCAGGTCACGGTCCGGGTTGTTGGCGCCAGTTGGGCAGCTGCCTTTGGACTTGAAGTGATTGACCGCAAAAGTGAAGACTTCATTGTTTGACAGCTGCTTGAAGCTTTGTACCAGCGGCTGACGGTTACCAAAACCAAAGACACCGGCATTGGTGGTGACGGCGGCGCCAACCGGCGCGACTTTGCCAGGCTTGTACAGCAAACCGACCGTGATGGCGTCAGAACCCAGTTGGGTGGTGCCCGGGACCTGAGCAAAGGTATAAGTGTCGGCACCCAGGCGCTGATTCAGCCGGTTGGCCAGATCGGCAATCGCACTGTTCGGGCCGTAGCCGTCGTTTTCGATTTCCATCAGACCCACGACATCCGCATCAATGGCAGACAACGCCGCCACAATTTTGTCAGCCTGACGTTCAAACTCCAGCGCGCTGTGAGCGCCACGCTCGGTTGGGAAACCACCGCCCAGGCCGTCGCCGTTGAAGTAGTTCAGCACGTTGGCACTGGCGACTTTCAGCGAGCCGAGGTTACGCAGTTTAGGCGCATCTTCACGCGGGTTGCTGGCAACAAACTGCACTGCGCTGTCTGGCAGCACGCGCCAGGCGCTGAAGCTGTAATCCAGCGTACCGGTCAGGCCGGCGCTGATGCTGTCGCCCAGACGAACCGGGTTAGACATCGACAAAGCCGGGGCCGGGAACGGAATAGTGGCCGGATATTTGCCGTTCGACTGATCGTCCAGCAGGATGCGGCTGCGTGCATTGCTGTCAGCCAGCGCCACTGCTTCCGGTGTGCCCGGTCTGAACTGGTTGGTCGGTACAAACAGGCGGCTTGGTGACAGCGTCAGCTCGCCATAAGTGCCGAGGTTATAGTGATCAGAAACCAGCAGCGGCTGGCTGAAGCTGACCTGCATACTTTCCAGGCTTTCCCAGTCGCTCAGTTTATTGATTGGCAGCGTCACGCTGACCGGCGCAATGGCCGCGCCTGTGCCGCAATCCAGCAGGCCGGCACGGCGCAGTTGGGTTTTGGTGAAATATTCTTCGACTTTACCGACCACACGCACTTTCTGGCCTTTCACCGGATAAGTTGAGGCGGTGTCGTTAAAGACAAAAATGGCTTCGGAAGTGGCTGGGTTATTGTCTGAATCGGCCGCTTCTTCCTGCAGATAGAAGCCGGTAGCGAATTCAGCTACTTTGGTCACGACCGCTTCGACCACGACTGTTTCGCCCAGTTTTGCGGAAATATCGGTGGTGCCTTGTACGGCGCTGATCAGCGTGGCCTGGTCGCCACAGTTGCCAAGAGCCGGGCCGACCGGTGGCTGCTCGCCGCCGCCATTGTCGCCACCGCCGCCGCTGCCGTTGTGGCTGCCGAGGTTAGAAAAATCGTTGACCGCGTAGAAATCCCATTCCAGGCTTGGGTCGAAGGCGTCGCTGCCGTTGGTGTCGCCTTTGCTGATATTGGCTTTACGTACCAGCGTGCGGTCAATGGTCAGATTGCCATTGCTGCCCCAGCCAGAACTTGGCCGGAAACCAATCTGGCCAAAAACGTCGAGTAATTCAGTGCCTTTATACAGCGCAATCGCGTCATCGCCGTTAAAGTTGCCGGAACCCAGTGACAGGTTGCTTTTTTCCAGCAGCGCCGGCACTGAGCCAGAGTCGGTCAGCACTAATGTCCCTTTGGCGGCCAGCGTACCGGTCAGGTTGATGGTTTTTGTCGACACGCTGTTGCCGTTAAAAAACATCTTGATGTTGTAGCCGGACAGATTCAGCGGCTCGTCCGACGGGTTATAAATTTCCAGCGCTTTGTTGTTGGAACTGCCTTCTACATATTCAGAGATAAAAGGTTCCGCCTGGGTCGCCGGTGCCAGCAGACTGGCCAGCAGGAGCAGCTTAAATTTCATATCGACATCCATTTATGTGAGCTTGGGTTGTTGTGCCCGCCCGAAAAAGGGCAGAGGTTCTGGCAGCTTTTTGTGGTTCTCTGATCTGACCAGCCGTCGTACATTAATTAAGCTTTGTGACAATTTCAATAAAGCTAAATTAATTTTTTCAGAAAACATTACACCATGTGTAAAATAAACTGACACATTTTTAGCTATCTTATTGATCTGTGACGGGAAGTCAGGAACCAGCTACTTTACACTCTGGCGGCCCTGTGGTGTGCTATCGGATGGGCGGCTTCACCGTGACAGGATGTAGGGATGGCGAACAGCATTCATTGGTTTACATATGTAATCGCAGGCGGCGCGAGGACACGCTGTCATGGGCGGCCTTTGGCGCGGCTGACACTCGGGCTTATCTCGCTGGCGGCTTTGCTGGCGACCTTGTTGGCGATGCCGGCCGTCGCCGCGCAGCCATCAGCCGCACAACAATCAGCGGCACAACAATCAGCGGCACGCCAAACAGCGGCGGCACAAACGAAAACCGAGCCCATGGGTGTGCCGCCAGCCGATCACGACATCAGGTCGCAGGCTGCCAGTGCGGAAGTCGTAAAGCCGGACGGACCTTGTGCCAAAGTCCGGCAACGGCCTTGCACCGCGCTGGTGCTGGGCGGCGGCGGCGCCCGCGGTGGCGCCCATTTGGCGGTGCTGCGCCAGTTGGAAGCCCAGCAAATCCCGGTCGATTTGATTGTCGGCACCAGCATCGGCGCTTTTATCGGCGGGCTGTATGCGCAGGGCAAAACGCCGGACCAGATCGAGCAGCTGTTGCTGCAACTGGACTGGGCTGAAGGATTTCGCGACCGGGTTGAACGGGATGAACTGCCGGCCCGGCGCAAAGAACAACGCGATCAATACCCGATCAATCTGGACCTCGGTGTGGGGCCGGACGGCCTGCGGCTGCCCAAAGGCGTGCTGCACGGGCAGGCGATGTCGGCGTTGATCCAGCAGGCGTATGGCCTGGTGCCGGAGCTTGACAGTTTTGATCGGCTGGCGGTGCCATTCCGGGCGGTTGCCACCGATTTGACCAACCGCGACACTGTGGTGCTGGACCGTGGCAATCTGCTGCAGGCCGTGCAGGCGTCGATGTCGATTCCCGGTGTGGTGCGGCCGATGCAACTGCAAAACCGTCTGCTGGTCGACGGTGGCGTGGCCAACAACCTGCCTGTCAGCGTGGCGCAAAGCCTGGGCGCCGATCGGGTCATTGCGGTGGCGATCGATGCACCTTTGCTGACGGGCAAACAACTGTCCAGCGCGGTGGCCATTACCGAGCAGTTGACCAGCTTTCTGGTGGCAGAAGCCGTCAGTCGCCAACTGGCGCTGCTGACACCGCAGGATGTGCTGATTAAACCGGACATGGCTCAGATAGGCACACTGGATTTCGACAAGCTGGAGCAAGCGATCGCAGCCGGTCAGCAAGCGGCGATGGCCGCAAAAGTGCAGCTTGGCGCATTCAGTGAACCGGCGGTATTTGCCAACTGGCAGCAACAACGACAACAGGCACAACCCCTTCTGCAATTGGCGGTCATCGCGCTGGAAAACCGCACCGGGCTGTCGGACAAGTTGCTGTTGCGCCGGCTCAATCTGCCGTTGCAACAACCGCTCAGCGTCAGCCAGTTGCAGCAAGGCATCCGGCGCATCTATGGTCTGGATACGCTGGAGAAAGTCAGTGTCACCCTGCAGCCCGAGCCAGAGCCAGAGCTGCAAGCCGGTGCCACAGAGCAGCAAACCACCGATCAGTCGTCTGCTGGTACCTTGCCGAGGCTGCAACGGCTGTTGATCCAGGCAGAACCGAAAAGCTGGGGGCCGGCTTATCTGAACTTTCGTCTGCAGCTGGAAGATGATTTTGCCAACACCCACAACTACCAACTGGCGGCTGAATATCTGTGGACTGACTTGTCGCCTTATGGGGCTGAGTGGCAAAACGAAGTGGCACTGGGCACCGACAAGCAGTTATCCAGTACTCTGCACTGGCCTCTGGCGTACAGTCATTTTTTTGGCACGCTGCGCGCCGAACACAACAGGGTGATTTTTCCGCTGGAAGATAAACAAGGCTTATCTGCCGGTGAGCTGAGCCAGCATGAACTGGAGCTGCGCTCAGGGATCGGCTACGCCCCGGCAGATGCCTGGCAGCTTTGGGGTGGGTTGCTGCGGCGTGACGGTCGATTTCAACTGCCGCTGTTGCTGGCAGAGCAACTCCGTTATGACAGTCTGCCTTATTTGCGGCATGGCACTGTGTGGCAATTCAGTTATGACACGCTGGACAGCCGCAGTTTTCCCAGTCGCGGGCAGCGGCTGGAAGTGAGTTGGGAGTCACTGCGTGACCGTTATCTGCAGTCAGAACAACGCAGTCAGGCGTACAGCCTGCACGCGCAGGCCGCCCGGCAGTGGGGCGCCCATATTCTGCGGGCCCGGTTGCGGTTCGACCGGGTCGATGGCGCCGACAATATGATAGAACTGGACCAGTTTACGCTCGGC